>Ga0214919_10000268_pt1 | contig 87881 bp, 83 predicted proteins | sample LL1503_MetaG_FD_177994 | JGI IMG/M metagenome (GOLD analysis project Ga0214919, IMG submission 177994) | Freshwater microbial communities from Lake Lanier, Atlanta, Georgia, United States - LL-1503 | ecosystem: Environmental > Aquatic > Freshwater > Lake | place: USA: Georgia | collected...
TCTAATACCACTCTACCTTTTAAATATTAAAAGGCGTAAATTAATTTTTCACTGTAATTTTCGGCAGTTTCATGCGAATCGTTGCTTTCTTTTTTGGCGCTTCAGTTTGTAGAGCTGCCTGCGTCTGTTGAACTGCCTGCGTCTGTTGAACTGCCTGCGTCTGTTGAGCTGCCTGCGTCTGTTGAACTGCCTGCGTCTGTTGAGCTGCCGGCGTTGATGTTTTCTCAGCTTCCGCATCCGTTATTTCCGCAATAATGGAAATATATTTATCATTTAATTCAAACCGTTGCCCAATGACGCGCACTTTAATCTCGTCATTTTCTTTGACCTCAGCAAATAAAGGCGAAGCATAATTGTGGTCGCGCGCAATAAAGATGACCACCGGGCTGGGCGTTTCATTTATTTCGGCACGAATGCCGGCCTTGTTAATATGTTTGGCAATACATTTGATATGCATGCCTTCCACTGGCGAACACACCTCGCATTGAATGACGACTTCGAAAATCACATTCGAACCCATGACCAAGCCACTGGAAAACGTAATGACTTCCACCGACCGCGGCTTGATAAACCCCTCGACAATACATTTGCCTTCAATTTGCGCTGCGATAGCCTTTTCCAAGGTATCCTTGACCGTATTGCCAATATGCGTTATATTAATCGGGAGCGTACGCGTAATCAAAAGTTGACTATAGAGATTTTTCTGCGGCTGTGTTTTTTGTACAATCAGTGTGTTTTTTTTATAGCTGGGCTTGGCCTTGTTTAGGAGTGACATCTTACTATTGATTAAAGAGATTATTTCTAAATGGTTATTCAATTTTATTTAGCATTTTTCTTTGCTTTCTTTACGACAGTTGAATACTTTTCAATATTCATTAAAACCGCTTCTGGTGGCGACAAGAACCAGCGTTTTTTGTTTTTCCGCTCCTGGTCAAAGAAACGCAGATACAATTCTTGTAAAATACACAGTTCCTTTTGTGATATATTTTTCGACGGCGGCTCGGTGTAATTGTCCACACCCACGATATCGTTCAAGATATCATTCGCTTTGCTCTTACTCGATTGGTCGCAACGTGCGCCCGCGTCCCGCGGATTATTAATATCTTTGATTTTAAAGACCACGTAATCTTCCGTCTTGAAATTATTCATAAACCCCATGAGCTGATTCAAATTCGCGCGAATATTCTTTTCGCGTTCCGTCAGGTGGGGTTGAAAATCTTTCAGGTCTTCTGGTTCCGCCACATGCCATACGGCGTCCTCATCGGACTTGCCCTGCTGTCCTTCGGACTTGCCCTGCTGTCCTTCGGCCTTGCTTTGCTTAACCAGCAACACTTGCTTGTTTTTTTCTCTCCATAAAAACCCTTTCTGTCCCTTCGCGGATATGATTTGTTTGTTCATGTACGTTTTAATGTATTTGAACACATCCTGTGTGTCATAACGGGGATTTTCCTGAAAATCATTTAAGATGGCTAGTATATCAGACAAATAGAGTTCATCGACCATATGTTCGGCTAGCAACTGGTAAAGCGTTTTTAATTGAAACCCATTTCGCAGTAAAAAATCAATACATAAGTGGAAAAACATATACCAATTTTTCTCACCTTTGACCAAAATTTGTTTCATTATTGCCAGGTTGTAATTTTGCTCTAGTTTGGCGTACAACTCTGTTGTCTCGTCTTTCTTTATCTCTCGAATTTTAATAATTGCTTCATTGACTTTTATTTCCTTGGGCAACTTGACATTGATTTTGTCGTGCTTCACGGTTAAGGGCGCCGACCGCTCATATATACTGCTGTGTGGGTCGTTCAATTCGAGTGGCTGAAACAAATACAAATCGCCCACATTAATCAGCTGCCCGAGCCGCCCATATTTGTCCGTTATATATTCGGTCTTGTCTTCCACCAATTGCTGTAAAGCGGCATTGATTTGCACCAGCGGATAAGGTTTTAAGACATTGAGCAGCACCACCAACTCTTTTTTCCGGTAAAAAAACCGCTCTTTCATTAACTGTTTGATTTTATAACTGAGTTTATCGTTATTCATCATGATGAAATTTTCATTATAGGTATCTAACCGCACTGCGAGTGGTTCTTTGGTCGGCCGACACACATAGGCACAAGACTCCATATAATCGCAAATGGCCGAGTAAGGTTTGTCGCCCACTTTATAATTCTCCAGCTTTCCGCCACTCGCCAATTCCAAGACTACGGGTTTGACTCCGCGTGCCGCCATATTTTCTTCCGTAAAGTTCGTCTGGCCGTAATTCAAAATACAATCAATGGAGATTTCTTTCAAGGCGCGACTGACTTTGCCGATTTGTATGGCCTTTGTTTCCGCCAAGCGGTATACATATAAATCCGCGGTTTCTTCGACGCCGCCCAACGAACCATAGAGATAGATTTCCACATTGCGTTGCGCAAAAGGCAGCGCTTTATGACTACACGTGCGGACACCGCGTCCAATAATTTGCTCAATTCGATTCATGTTATACCAGGGCTCCAAGATATGAATTTGGCGAATGTATTTTAAATCCAAGCCTTCAGCGCCTGTTTGCGAGATAAGCACCACTTTAACTTTCGCGCCGTTCACATTGTCTTCGTTAGTCAGCATTTTGATGTCTTGGGCAGGATTGGGTGAGAACCCTTTATCTCCGGTAATCATGACATAATTTGCCGCCGGCCGTTTCGCGGTGGGTGGTACCGCAAAAAGCGAAGATACCTCGCCGGCACGTGTAAAACCGATTTCTTCTAACGCAAGTGCGAGCGGCACTAAACCAGCATCAATGTATTGCGAATACACCAAGACAATACCGGTCGAAGCCAAGATACGGTCGCAGATGCTTTTTATTTTGCTGCTGTATTTGCCTATTTCGGTGGGCGCGAAGAGGCGGCCATACTGCGTCAAGGTGGTTGGCTTATACGCAAATTTACTGCGAAAATAAGTGCTCGGGTCTTCCACATAGGTCAAGAGCCGTTTTAAACCTTCCCCGCCGACGAGTTCCAAGGAATTAAAAGAGGGTTGCGCCGCCAGCAATCGCTCATCGGGATAAAGCATATTCAAGGCTTGTAAAGGTTGCTGCAACATCGTATAACCAAATGTCTCAATGTTCTCCAAATTGGGCATTTGTTTGTAATTGCCGATATGCCCGCCTTTGACCCGCTGAATAATATAATCATACCCCTTTTTCTGGTATTCGCCGATATCGACTAAATACAAAGAGAGATGTTCAATCTGTTGAGTTAAGAGCGAGGTGCCATTGAGTTGCATGGTGGGATACGTTTTTTTAAGAAAGGTTTTCTCGGGGGCAAATTCCTTGGGCCAGAGCCGGTAAGGGAAGGTATATGGATTTTCCCCGCGTACAAACGAGATGTAGCCGGTGGCTTTCCGCTCTAACAATTGCCGACCAACATCCGTTCCGTCCGCGGCGACCTTAAAAGAACCATCTTTGTTAAAGACATCTCTCGCTTCAATGGTGGCCCGGCGGTCATTTATATTCATTAGATTCACGAGCCAGATGATTTCTTTATAACTGTTGAACATGGGCGTGGCCGACAATAGAAGTAGCCGTAAGGTCGCGACATGCGTGACGAGTTTCAAGAGTTCGTCGGCCACGCGTTTTGTATCCTCTGCTACCCGGATATTGTGAATTTCGTCTATAATGATGAGCCGGTTATTGAAAATATGTCGCAATTTTGCGCGAATAATCAGGTTCTTTTTCGCTTCCGGTAGCGATTCGTCATCTACCTGGCTTTTCTTGTTAATATAATTGGCGAATTCCACATACCCTGAGAAAGAATAGTAGGTTTCGATAAGCCGGTGAATTTGCTTAACCACATTTTCTTTGGTCAGGCCTTTCATGTTCATGGGATTAATTTCTTTTAAAAATTTATTACCGATACAATCGCGGATATTCCAAATACCATCCACTAATTTTAATTTCCGCTCATCAAACAATTGTACCCGAAAATTCGTTTGGACGTTGGGTGAGGCAACAATCATAATTTGACTGGTAATGCCCATTTGCATCATATAATCGCGCATCTCTTCGGCCACGCTGATAGCCGAGCAGGTTTTGCCACTGCCGAGACCGTGATAGAGCAATAAACTATTGTAAGGTGTTTGGAAAGAGAGAAAGTTCCGGACAAAAATCTGGTGAGGAGCGAGTTCAAACTCCGAATTACAGAGCAGTTCGGCTTGGGCAGCAATGTCCGGATATATCTCGCCATCGTATTTGTTGTCGTTAAATTCTTTACGTTCGGAAATTTTAATATTAAAAGCAGGGTCGTTTAAATTGGGGTAGAGAAAAGTATAATCGGTGGTCGTTTGTAATTCAGCCCGCTCTTGGAGTTCGAGATTATTTTTTTTGATATTTTGGAGATTTAAAGGTCCTTCCACATCGAGAGCTTCAATAATAGGCGTTTCGATGGGTGCTTCAGTGACAACAGTTTTTGATGGCTCACATATGCCCTTTTTATTACGCCGCGTGCCATTGGGACAGGGTGTTTTTTTTGCGGTTTTTTTTGTTGCTGCTGGTGGTGCTTGTGCTGCTGGCGCTTGTGCTGCTGTCGCTTGTGCTGGCGCTTGTTGTACTGCTGTCGCTTGTGTTTTTAATTTTGCTGTTTTTACTTTTACTGTTTTTTTTGCTGCTGACGCTTGTGCTGCTGTTTTTTTTGCTGCTGCTGACTCCGTTATTTTAATCGGAACACATTCCCCCGTTTTATAATTATAATGGGTGCCTTTTGGGCAAGGTTTCTTTCGTGTTGTATTTTTTTTTGTGCCTATTTCATTTGGTCCTATTTCATTTGGTCCTATTTCATTTGGTCCTATTTCATTTGGTCCTATTTCATTTGTGCCTATTTCATTTGGTCCTATTTCATTTGGTCCTATTTCATTTGGTCCTATTTCATCAGCATTCATTATATATTTATAAAGAAGATATTACATGACATTATACAATTTGTATCGACTTAACATTGTTTCTACACGTGTTAAAACTTCTTTTTTCTCTAAATTATAAGGTCTAATTAACAGTAAGGCTTCCTCGTATGTTTTCCATTCCATTTTGCTCACTTCGGTGTCCTGGTAGGCCATTTTACTTTCATTCGCATTTTCCATATAGGCCACGTAATATTTATGTTTGTAAGATTTGTAGTTGGAGCCCGTAAAGATTTCTTCAAAGGGCACCAGATTTTGAAGAATATTGATGTTTAACCGCGAATAACCCGTTTCTTCTTCAAATTCGCGCAAAGCACACAGTAAATCCTTCTCTTGATTATTATGGCGGCCTTTGGGAAACCCCCACTCGGTCTCGGTCCATTGGCTAAGCGATTCCTGTATTAACGATTCCAAGGAATACCCATTCTCGTTGGTATTCACCCCATATTTCAAGGATTCAAATTTATCACGGGAATTTTTCTCTTCCCCACGGTACTGGGTATTAATATCATCCCCCCAGAGATTTCGCCACAAGGTATCAAAATCATTGGTTAAAATGCGTTGTTTTTCTTCCAAGGTCATCTCGGAAATCAGATTAACCAAATAGATTTTGCTATAAATATTATACTTGCCACGCATAAATTCGACATAGCCAATACTATCTTTGCGTCGGATGAGTAAATACTCGCGCAGCCCCAGGCTATTGGTGCGGAAGACGACAATGCCTACACTGGTTATTGGTTGTTTACAGTGATAAAAGATGTGCCCTTTATTGCCACAATTATTACAAAAATTATTGATATTCATTTATAAGTTCATTTCGATATATGTTTATATCATTTATTTATAATGGCATTAGAACCGACGGTATGGGGTCCTTATTATTGGTTTGTCTTACATACCATAGCTTTAACGTATCCATCGCACCCCAACGAAACGCTTAAGAAAAAATATTATGATTTTGTCCATAATATTCCGTTATTTCTGCCCATCTCCATTATTGGAAATAAATTTAGCGCTTTACTTGACAAATATCCGGTGGCGCCGTATCTCGATTCGCAGCCCTCCTTTGTGAAGTGGATGCATTTTATCCATAATAAAATAAATGTATCTCTCGACAAGCCGGAACTCACGATGGAAGACGCCATGGTCCAGTATTACGAACACTATAAACCCAAAGCCATCAAGGAAAAGGAACAGCGCAAGCGGCGCGAAAAATATGTTTTTATGGGTTTAATTCTTCTTATCCTGGCCTTGGCTTTCTATTTGTATAAACATTAAATCTATAAAAATGTGTATCTATAATATAGAATGGTTAGTAAAACCAAAGGCAAACGGGGCAAACGCAGTAGCAAACGCAGTAGCAAACGCAGTAGCAAACGAAGTAGTAGCAAACGCAGTAGCAAACGCAGTAGAGGCGGCAAAGCCCTTGATGCGGGGAGTTATGGTTGTGTCTTTTCACCTGCGATAAAATGTTCGAACGAGTCAGCGAATAATCCCGAGACGATAACAAAATTAATGTACAAAGAAGATACGGAGTCCGAATTAATAGAAATGGCCAAGGTTCAAAAATACATTGAAGCGATACCAAATAAAGAAAACTATTTTTTAATAGCCGACACCTATCAATGTAAGCCGGATAAATTAAATGAAGAAGATTTGACCGATTTTGATAAAAAATGTCGACTATTTACCAAACGCGGAATTAATCGCAGCAATGTGAATAAAGCGATAGAGCGCGACGAATTGGCCCTGATAGTCATGCCGAACGGCGGTTTGAATATGGAAAAATTCTACGAAAAACTATTGGTGTTGACGGAAAGAGAGATGTATCGCAAATTTATGACAGCAAACACGGCACTGATTAAATTATTGGTGAACGGTATTGTGCCTTTAAACTCAAAGAATTTCAATCATTATGATATAAAGGCAGGCAATATATTGATATCTGATGACGGCCACGCGCGTTTAATTGACTGGGGCTTGGCGGGCGAAAATGACGGCATACATATTCCCGACACCATACAAAACCGCTCCATCGCCTTTAATATGCCTTTTTCGGATATATTTTTTAATAGTTTTGTAAAAAAATGGTTGACTGAAGAATTAAATCTTATCAAAGCGGCGCCGCATTTTCACAACAAAACCGTCGGGCAAGCCGAGTTATTGAAAATTGTCGCCGTGAATATGATAAATAAATCCATCGAAAAAACCAGCGAAGGCCATTATGAATATATAACCAACACGATATTACATGATATTTATAAAATTTATGCGATTAAAAATGAATACAATCGCATCGATTATAATGTGCTCTCCAATAATGCTTTGATTGATTATATCCAGGCCGTTTTATTAACTTACGTGGACGACGCAGGCAAATTTAATGATACCAAGTATTTTTATGACGTGTTCAGCAAAAATGTGGATATTTGGGGTTTTTTATTGGCTTATGTGCCGATTATCGAATATGGTATGGGCAAAGTTCATATCGATATTATTAATGCGGTTTGCCGAATATTGTTAAAATATTGTTTTAGTACCGAGTTTGCCACAAAACCCATCAATGTCAATGAATTGACTTTGGAATTACAGTCCTTAAACGCGATTGCGAATGACATCCAGAAGAAAAGTACGAGGAAAGTGTCGACGGTTCTAAAATAAAATATAATAGTATATAAATGAAAATTGAACTGCTGGTTATTGGTATAACCGTCTTTTTTATCGCGAATACATACAGTGAGGGGAAATATATTAAGCTAGTTAAATCCTGGAAAAAATATTATCAAATGGCCGGTATTGGTTTTGTGGGTCTATCCGCTTATATTTTTATGCGAAAATACCCGTCGGATTCGCGAAATTTATTAACACACGCCAACGGCATGATTAAATATATGCCAATCGACAAAGAATCCAGCGATTTATTAGCGCCTTTATTATCTATGTATGGTGGTAGGACACAGCAAGAGCAGCGAATTTTAAATTCGGGCAGAGTATCAGGTGGCAGAGTATCAGAAGAAGCAGACCGCGGGAATAACGCCAATGGCACTGCCACTAAAAATGTGAAACGCTCGGTGAGCGAAACGAAAAAGAAATATGTGGCGGCGCAGCAAGGGTGGAACTGCGGTGGCTGTAAAAAACAATTACCGGCTTGGTTCGAAGTAGACCACAAAATCCGGTTAGACAATGGTGGGTCAAATCATGTGGAAAATTTAGTGGCCTTGTGTCGGGATTGTCATGGGAAAAAAACCGCGTTTGAGAACCTCTAGGGGGAAACCCCCCTGACCCCCCATGCTTGGAGAGGTGGCGTGCTTGGAGAGCGGACGCCCTAATATGTTTTATACTAAGCTGTTCTCACCCTAGCTACTCAAGCTCTCCACCCAAGCTCTCCCCCCAAGCTCTCCACCCAAGCTCTCCCCCCAAGCTCTCCCCCAAGCTCCCCACCCAATCTCTCCCCCAAGCTCTCCCCCAAGCACACCGCCTCTCCAAGCTCCGGGGGGCCTGGGGGGGTGTCCCCCATTTTAAAATATAATATTATACTAAGATGTCCGGTGAAGATAAAAAGGACTTAAAAGAACAAATGAACCGTTTTAAGGAGAAAGTAGACGAATACTCGCGGAAAGATATAAATATGAAATTTATGGATAATTTTACACGATATATATACACAAATCCAAATCATTTGGCCAAAGTCGAATTTATCCAATACATTATGCTAATTGCGCTTATTTATTTTTACAATCCCCTTTCGATTAACACCAAATTCCCCGTTTTCACCAAATTATTAGTCTTAATTATTGCTTTTGTTTATGTCATTTTGTTTATTTTCATTAAATTGAAGGTGGAAGCCAACCAAGATGTGGATTTAGTTGGTCCCACTGAAAAAACGGTTCTGATACAATTGTTCTCGACCCTGCTCTTTTTCTTCCTCTTTATGTTGGCGATTAAAGGCGTGCTCTGGCTTTTTGTGAATACTAATTTAGTGAATATCTTTCGTCATATGATGACTATATTTATTATCATTGGCGTACTGGGTATTGTCTATTTGATTATGAAAAAAACCATAAATAAAGCCAAAAATGCGACAGGCAAAGGGTTTTTTAAATTATTTCTAAAAGTGGTTATGTATTTGCCGTGTTTAATGGCAGATATTGCCGAATATATTAAATTTGAATTTCATTTAACGACGAAACCCGTCTGGATATTATGTGGCTTTGAAGCCGGGCTTGTTGCCATGTTTTTCATTATTCCCATTCTGCTAGATAAAATATTTAACTACGCTGGCTTAAAATTATTAAAGGAACCCGTAAATTTAGATGTAGAGACGACCATCGGCAATTTGAATGTATCGCGCAATCCAAACGATTCCAAAATACCGATTGACAAACTCTATAGTCAAATGGCCAATGCGAAAGCCCAAGCTTATGCGGAAGCCAGGTCGCAACAGGAAATACTCAATTCACTGGATAATGCGGAGGACACCACCTCGATGTATACCGACCCCAATGTGCCGAAAAATAAATATTTAGCTTGGATTTATACCAAAATGAAAAATTTTACGTGGTTAAGAATTAATTTTAGCAACCACCCGCAATATACGGATTATAAGGAAAACCGATTCTCTTATACTTATGCTATATCTGGGTGGTTTTACATTAATCCGCAACCACCCAACACACGCGCCGCCTATTCGGTTTATACAAATATTTTGAAATATGGGGACAAGGTAAAATTCGAATACAATGGCAAATTAAACAGTTTAAGGGTGATGGCGGCCACGGCCGCAAATATTGATGCGTCAGATAATTTACTCGATGCGTCTGGGAATATACCGAGTACGGCGATTATGTCCGAGGTCTATCAAACCAATGAGGTACTCTACCAGAAATGGAACAATATCGTTATAAATTACACGGACGGTTTTCTCGATGTGTTTTTAAATGGTGTCCTCGTGGGTTCCCGTTCAAGCGTCATGCCTTATCTCTCGTTTGATACGATTGTGGTGGGGGCGGAGGATGGTATAATGGGCGGAATGTGCAATGTAAATTATTATCAAGAAATTCTCGCGGAAAAAACCATTCGCTTAAACTATAAAACTCTACGTATCAAAGATGTTCCGTATGTATAAGTTCCGTATTATGAAAGATATTTAGATATAGTTAATTTTCTATTCTATATATAAAATGGCGGTCTTAAAGATAGTTATTATTGTTTTTATTTTATTGGTTATCTTGTATCTCATCATTAATGCTTTTTCGAAAACATCGAATCTGACAAAAATGGCAGATGGAAAAACATTACAAACAATTTCAGTGGAAAAATTGAAAAATATAAACAACTCAAGCAATTTCACGTATTCCATGTGGCTTTACGTCGACGACTGGAACTATAATTATGGACAGGAAAAAGTCGTGTTGGATAGGTCGATGAGTCCCACCGTGGTTTTAGGCGATAAACCCAATACGTTAAAAGTCCAAATGAGCTATTATAATGCGGCTGGTCCGGTTGCGCCCGGCACACCAACTGGCAATCCAAGCCCCAAGGGTCCCATGAATGCCGCAACTCAGGCCGCTTGTGCCGCTTGTGCGGCCGGTTATACTTGTGCCTGTACACAATGTAATAACGGTGTTAAAGAAGGGGGTGCCACAGGTACCGGCGGAGACGACGAAGCCGCCGCTGACAAATCCGCCGCTGCCAACAGCAAAGTGAATACCTGCTTGATTGACAATGTGCCTATTCAGAAGTGGTTCAACGTTATTGTCAGTTTGTATGGGCTCACCTTAGATGTTTATTTGGATGGAAAATTAGTGCGCACGTGTATTATGCCGGGTGTGCCCCAAATGAATAACGCAAATGACATTAGAGTGACGCCGTCCGGTGGTTTTAGTGGCTGGACCGCCAATTTTCAATACTGGGCTGATTCGTCGAATCCACAACAAGCTTATAATATTTACAAGGCCGGTTTCGGGGGTAGTGTTTTAGGCAATGCTGTGAGCAAGTATCGCGTCCAAGTCGACTTGATGCAAGGCAATGTGAAACAAGGCGGCTTTCAGATTTAAGCATGTATTTTATTTTTTATATATTTTATATAATATATAGAAATGAATAATCTAGGAGAATATCGAGTTAAATTACAACAATTTTCTTCAAATCAATATGTCCAAGGTAGCAAACAATTTCTGCAATCCAACAGTATTGTCGCCAAGTTTGCCTTTTTAATTTTGATATTGATTGTTTTTATGATGTTGCTGGGATTAGGTTCGGCAATATTAACGCGTGTTTTTGCGCAATCTCATAATCCGATTTTAATTGACGGAATGATAAACTCGCAGCAAATGATGATTATTCCACAGGACCCTTCCAAAAAAGGCGCCGTACCTATTCTGCGTTCCAACAATCAACGTGAGGGTTTAGAATTTACTTGGTCGGTTTGGATAAATATTGCTGACTACTCCTATAAACAAAATGAATACAAACACGTGTTTCACAAGGGCAATAATAATATCTCGACTGGCGATACGGGGGATGGGCGGGCTGGCATTAATTTTCCGAACAATAGTCCCGGTGTCTATATAACACCGATGATTGTCGACCCGTCCAATGGAAATACGGCGGGTTTATTAATCAAAATGAATTCTTTTGGGAAGATTTCCGAAGATGTCACCATCGGCGATTTGCCATTAAATAAATGGGTGAATATCATTATTCGGGTGACCAAACAAAACCAGATGGATGTCTATATTAATGGTACCTTGGCCAAGCGGCTCATGCTATCGGCGGTGCCAAAACAAAATTATGGTGATGTGTATGCTTCCTTAAACGGAGGCTTTTCGGGTAATACGTCCGGGCTGCGCTATTTTGAAAAGGCACTGAGCACAAGTGAAATCCAAAACGTTGTGAGTAAAGGCCCAAATACAGCGCTCATTACCGGTGGTTCGATGACTCAGAACACCAAGGAGAAATATTTGTCGACACGCTGGTTTTTACAGACCGCACAAAACGCTTAATTTATTAACACATAAATTATTCACACATAAATTATTCACACATAAATTATTCACACATAAATTATTCACGCAAATTCGGGTTAATACAAATCGCCTCGGTCGGGAAAATGTCGCCGGACATACAGACATCGCCGACGCCGACATCAATACAGCTGCGGAAGCCACGGTCTTCACCGATATAACAAAAGCCGGCCTTCGAGGTGGGATTCATTTGAATGGCGCTGGTGGAATCATCGGCTTGTGGAATGACGGGCAATTTTTTATATTTTTTCTGCGGTGATACAAGATTGTTATTGTTTTTTGCTGCTTGAATGACGGGTTGTTTTTGTTTATTATCGATATTATTCAAGGCGGGTTTAACTGCCAAGGCTTTTTCTAATTTCTCAAGTCCGGGCTTTTCGGCTTTTTTGTCTTTGTCACTGCCTGTTCTTTTATTATCCACACTAATATGGATATTAAAATATTTTTTCAAAGGGTCGTATAAATGACTGATATCTTTGTCGGCGGGTTTAATTAAAAAAAGCACCAGGGTTAATGAAAGAAAAGAGAGAATTAAAAAAACAAATAGGTAGCGCCAAAAGGAACCGCCCGACGGCTTTGCTGGGCTGTTTGTATTTATTATGCTGCTGGCGCCTATAGTGCTTACGCCTATGGCGTCGCTCGCAAAATTGCTCACTTTTGCTGCGCTCTCAGCAGGCACGCTTAATAATCGCGTAGCGGATGCTTTATTCGGCGAAAAGAGGGGCGTTGCTGCCTTATAAATACCTTCGGATGAACGAGGCGCGGACCCGGTTAATTTTGTCAAAGCATTATTCACAGACATATATATATGTCCTTAGATTTAATCTCTCACGCTAACATTTTCCAGCTCCGCCGAAACTCGTACGCCTTCGGCACAATCAGTTTCTTGGTTTTGCGGATATCCACCGGCACATAGCTTTGCTCGTTTGGGTTGGTCGCACAGTCAAAGTTGCGGATATTAATGTATTCATTATGCCAGGTCCACTGAAGATTTTTCAAGCTCGTCATATCATCGCATCCTGCTTGTTTATAGGTCAGACTATCTTGGCGTGAGATAATGCGTTGAAAGCCATCAAAGGAGCGCGCAATGCGCTTATCCGCTATATCGTAAAACTGGCTGCGGTCTATCTGGAGGCCAGCGGCTAAACAGCGGTCATTCATTAGATTATCTTCAATCCCCCAGCCCCAGAAATTCGGGAAACCTTTCGTTTTTTCAAAATCCGCCCCTTTAATCGCAAACATCCCACCCAAGGCAAAATTGTAGCCATAGAAATGTTTGACGACACCTGATGTGGTCTGATAATCAATGAGCCCTTTTTCTGTGGGCCACGTATCTACATCGTGAAAAATAAATGTCATATTTTTATACTCTTCAGGATATTTCGCCTTGATGGCTAAGAAACCGATATTTTTCATGGCGCCGCGATTAAAGGGGCGATAATCGTATTGATGCGCAAAATAGATTTCATATGGCTCTGTATCTGCTAAGAGTATTTTCATATTGGCTAAGAATTGCTCTTTATCCGCCTGCCGGTTGCGGTAAGGAATGATAAAAATGCGCAAAGGCAAAGACACGGGCACGGGCACGGGCAGGGGCAGGGGCACGGGCAGGGACATTTGTTATATATATACATATTTATATAGTATCGCGCGTCAGCATAATCGAATTCATTTTCTCCAAGCGTTCAATGGTCTTGTCTAAATTCGACCGTTCCATACCCGCATAAAGATAATCCACATTGAGCCCTTCTTCGTTTTTCTTGACATCTTTATAGACGACACTGATTTTCTTGATAATGGTGTCTAATTCCTTTTTATTCCCAATAATATCAATCGCTAAATCTAGTGGTTCTGTCAAAATCGAAATCGCAAAATAGATGAGAAATTTCCGCCGTTTTTTTACACCGCTGCTGTATTTGATACTAAAAATTTCCAATAAAGCATTGATAATTTTGGTCAGCAAGGGTTGCTGCTTGCTCGAACACTCATGTAAAATAATATCCCAGACAATCCAGATAATGTCGTTTTTAAATTTATCCTGAATGGGTGCGAATTGCCGGGTTTCACCGAGACATAATTCCTTTTTATGCTTACAGAGGGTTTCGTATTCGAGCATCCATTCGAGCCAATAGCACGCGCTGACGCTGTTTTTCGATTCCTTGGAGAGATGGTAGGCAAATTCGTTCATAGCGATGTAGAGTTCTTTGGGGTCGTCTTCTTTGAAGATGTCTTTGACATAACCAATCGCCGGAGCTTTTAAGCGCGAGGCCATATGCGCAATATTGAATTCGTCGGCCTTTTTTATTTTGACCGCATCGAGACTATGTTTTTTCCGCGAATGGCAAAGAATACTGATAATTTCCGCAAAAATCTGCCGTATTTTCAAATTATTGCGCATCGATAATTCGTTGCCCACATAACCACCTGTTAAAATATCTTTGAAGCTTTTAAACCGCATAGCGATATAGATGGGTAATTTAGGGTTGCCGAGATGAATATAGCGGCCGAGAAAGAGCGTTATAATTTCCCATAAATCGCCATAGTGGCCCGCGCAGATAAGTTCGGCGGTCCAATAACAGGCTGGCTCGACTTTAGATGTTATTAAACACTGAATCAGCTCGGCTTTGACTTTGGTTTTTTGAAATTTAGAAAAAGTAACGCCTTTAAATTCTGCACTACTTCTTTTATCATTTATATCGGTATCATCCATAAATTATATATATAATACATATATACAAATGCCTGTTATGAACACACTTCGAACGGCTAAACGTTCTTTTAATATATTTTCCAAGACTACACTATTACATAAGATTTTATATTTTCTGGCTTTTTTGGTGTGTATGTCGCTTATGTTGAATTATGGCCGGCAACGGGTGGAAGGCTTTGCGGAGCCCAAAACAAACGAATTTAAAACCAATTATGCGGTGCCAGAAATCTACGATGATTTTTACGCAACAATTTACGATGATTTGGTTTTCAATAAAAATAAAAACGACTATGAAATTGGCAAATGGATAACACAAACCAAGCCGAGTAAGCAAAGCATAGTACTTGATATAGGGTCAGGCACCGGCCACCATGTGAGCAGTTTAAAAGCACACGGTTATGATGCGATTGGTATTGATATGTCGCCAAGTATGGTAAAGAAGGCCAAAGAAACATATCCGGACTTGAAATTCCAAGTCGCGGACGCATTGAATTCGTCGCTTTTCCAGGAAGAATCCTTTACCCACATAACCTGTTTCTATTTTACCCTCTACTACATGCAAAATAAGAAACTCTTTTTTGAAAACTGTATGCGCTGGCTGACGCCTGGCGGCTTTCTCGCGGTACATATTGTGAATCGGGATAAATTTGACCCGATTTTGCCCGCTGGCAATCCTTTTAATATCGTTTCGCCGCAAAAATACGCGAAAAAACGGATTACATCGACGACTGTGAAATTTGACGAATTTGAATATAAATCCAATTTTGTCATAAAAGACACGATTGAATCGGTGGATGAGCCCAACGCACTAATGAAAGAAACCTTTAAAACCTTTAAAAACGGCAATATACGACAAAATGAGCATAAATTATACATGCTCACCCAAGCGGAGATTTTGGATATTGCCAAAAGTGTTGGCTTCCTGATTGAATCCAAAATTAATTTAATGGATTGTCAATACGATAGCCAGTATGTCTATATTTTACAGAAGCCCACTTGAAAAGTATGAGCCCACTTGAAAAGTATGAGCCCACTTGAAAAGTATGAGCCCACTTGAAAAGTATGAGCCCACTTGAAGAGTTTAAGTTGGAAATATAAAATATTCGATTAATTCAACTATTTTATGTTATTTATTTATTTACTAGGGTTTTTTATCGCTGCCTATATTGTTTTAAGTGTGGTTATTCGTGTTAAAATGTATTTTTGGCACACGCAACCAGTCTTCCATATCTACAATCTAAAATATTGGCTGCGGCCGCCGGGTATCATAAATGCGGCACCGCCGCCTGTCAATAAATTCGTGAATTTAAGCAATAATGCTTTGGTCAAAGTAGCAAGCGAAGCAGGAGCAAGCGAAGCAGCACCAGCACCAGCAAGCGAAGCAGGAGCAAGCGAAGCAGGAGCAAGCGAAGCAGCAAGCCAACTTAGCCAAATCTGTAAATTTATAAGTGATTACTATATCATTCACGCAGCCGCCACCTACAAACCTAGCCAGCAAGATATATTGGCTTATCTGCAATGCACGAATCAGCCTTCCTTTTTTAATGTCTATCAAGAAGCGCCCATACCTTTTGTGCCCGAACGAGCGATTGTCGGGGTTACTTCGTGTCGTGTATTGAATGTAACGCTGCGGAAAAAGACCTTTCCAGTTTACTATGTTGATAATTTATGTGTTCACCCCGGCTACCGGAAAAAAGGCATTGCGCCGGAGATGATTCAAAGTTTTTATTATACCATGTCGCGTACGAATCCCAAAGTCAATGCGTATCTGTTTAAACGCGAAGGCCAATTAAATGCGATTGTCCCGCTCGTTTGTTATGATACATATTGCTTTGATATGACCTATTTTCACGCCGAGCCGCAATTTCATGTATCCGTCGTGGAAATGGGCGCCGCCCAATTGAATTTATTCAGTGCCTTCATGAAGGAACAAACGGCAAATTTTGAATGTATTATTTTGCCGGATATTTCGAGTGTTTTAAATTTACTGAAACTCGGCAAAATTAAAATTTATGGCATTCAGTATCAAGGGACACTTACGGCTGTCTATATTTTTCGCCTCTTGGAACTTTATTATGATGAGAAGAAGGCGGTGGAGTGTATTGCGATTCTCTCTAATAAGCAAAGCAATCATAAGCAAAGCACAGATATTTTAATGGCCGGGTTTAGCATGATTTGGACAAAACTTAGTGCCGAAACCAAATGCGCTATTGTTTTTATGGAAGACACTGCGCATAGCCAGGCCGTTATAAAGCCCTTGGTTGCGAATCCCTCAGTCACTCGCCTATTTAAAAGCCCCACGGCTTTTTTCCTCTACAATTATGCGGCGTATTCCGCCTCTAATAAAAAAACATTATTGTTTTATTAAAGCAAAAAATTGAAATGAATAAAGTATTTAAAACGAAAGATAACCCCAAACAAAAAGATGCCAGCCAAGATGTCAGCCAAGATGTCAACCAAGATGTCAGCCAAGCTTAATATGGATGACGAACAAAGCCGCCGCCGCACTCGGAATAAATATAAAAATGAAACATTGCTTCAAGAACAACGCCGAAAGGAAAAAGAATTGTTGAAGCAATGGAAGGCCATACGGGACACCGAAAAAAAGACGAAATTAATTATACGCAAACAAGCGCATGATGTGAGCCGAAGAGAGAAAGAACGTTTCACTGAAACGGATGAAACGGATTATGAATTTTGCGGAGAGCCGGTGGACCGGTGTGTTTTCAAATGCTGTCCACGATACAGGGAAGACAACAGTTATTATGCTTAACGCGTATACTTGCTTAACGCGTATACTTGCTTAACGCGTATACTTGCCAACCCGCGCAAAGGAATCCACAATAAAAATAATAAAAACGCCTAAAAAAGAATAAAGGATGACTTCTTCCATGACATGTCCTGTTTTTTCATCCTTTTGTTCTTCTAGCAAATGAATCATATAATTTAATTTTTCTAGCAGTTGGTGTTTGTTATTTGGTTGGCTGGTGTCAACAACGCCTTGATTAAAATAAGGCACATATTGCTTATAATAATCAGTGGCATAGGTTTTAGGCTGGGCATTGAAACCTTCATAGCTATCTAATGGCGCTGGATATTGGCGCGGTTTTACCACTTGTTCATTTACAGGCGGCGGGATTGGTTGTTCATTCACTATGGTAGGCCGCTCATAATCAAGCGATGTATCTTTGGTCTGTTGCGGCATCGTAGGTTCGGTACCAGCTTTTGATTGTACTTCGGCTCGCGGCGGTGGATTAAAATCGACCAAGCCACTGTCGTCCTCGTTTTCATAGCCATTTGAATTATTAATTAATTTTAACATATTTTGTACATTCTCGCCGTTACTTACCACACCAGCCTCATGCCGTTTTTTTATGGTTGTATTATGTCTAGTTTCTTTCTTTTTTTCCATTTCATTTATGGATGAATTGTCATTTATTTCAGAATATTGTAAATATCCTAAAGATGTCATTATCTATATGAAAATAAGATATTTTTATTTTCATAAAAACCTATCATATTGCTTAAAAATATTAATATAATATAAAATGTATGTTCCCTCTGAAATAATCGTACTTTTTTTCTTAATTTCGTTTTTGATTTATACCATGCCAATGGTTTTAGTAAAATTCAGCAAGTCCTCGAACGGCAAATTCTTATTGCTGGCCTTAACCATTGTAATAACCTTGTACAATAAGACTGGTGGGTTATTGATGGCCATGTTGCTCATTTTTTTATCCGAATTTAATTACGAAGTGAATAATGGGTTGTTGTATGAAGGGTTTGACCCCAACATGGATAGCAGTGTCTTGGGGTATGCTAGCGCCGACCCGAGTTTATACAGAAAGAATAAAATGGACCAATTGACGGTCATGGAACAATTAAAAGCCCGTTCGGCTTGAATATAAAAGCCCGTTCGGCTTGAATATAAAAGCTGATACGCTTACCAGTTTCGCATATAAAAATATATAGATATACTATATGTTGTATTTAGACTATATTTTATACATAATAATAATAATTCTTTTATGTATTCTCATTAAAAAAAACTTTGACAGCAAAGAAGGATTTGAACATATTGGAAAGGGGTTTGTTTCACAGCCAAAGAAAAACTACGAATCGGTTATTAAATCTGCCCATTATGGTGGGTTTCAAGAATGGACTGGCCGCAGATTTAAAGATGTCGTGGATGTCAAGCCAATTTTAGACAAGTTAATTAACGAGGGAACCGATAGTTTGGTGGTATCGCATAATACTTTTGGGCTGAGTAATGACCCTGCGCCCGAGAAGGCGAAATATTTGCTAATTCGATTTACAGACCCCACTATAAAGGTTACCGATGCGCGGGGCCAGAATCCAGACTGGTCTTTTGCGGGGGCTGGGTCAAAGTATTTCCATTTTAGTCTAACATGGGGCTGGAACGAGGGCGATTCCATGTCCTTAAAATTTGTCTCAAGCGCAGAACCGTTTTTGTTAACGGCCACCAAATCTCTCTATAAAATCGCCGACCTCTTTGCCTATATCATCATTCGCGCACCGTATCAATTTATCAAACAGATGGTAAATTTGGCCATTAAATTTGTTAAAAATTTTCAAGAGATATTTAAGCCTATTCTGGATTTCATAAAACAAATGAAAAATATCGTGAAAGACATCATCCATCAAATGTATAAAATCTGGAAAAATTTATTTGACCAATGGCTGGCCATAATGAAAGACATACCCAAATTTCTCAAAGACCTCTTTAACATGTTCACCGATTTCATGCAAACGGCCGTAACGAAAATATTTGATTTATTTAAAAAATTTTACGATGTTTTTATGACCATCTTTAATACAATTATTCAATTGCCAATAACTATTTTTGATATTCTAGAACAATTAACAACGGTTTTTTCGAATTTATTTTTGACGATTGTCAAGATACCCACCAGCGCTTTAAATATGACGATTAGCTTACAAAATACAATGCTGGACGTGATGGACAAAGACCCGCAAATCCCTTTTTTGAATAGTTTCTTTGCTTAAAATAAAAATTGTATAATGATATATTAATGAATACGCCAGCGCTTCCAGTTACCAATGGCGGTGGATTTATGAAAAATATAAACGATACTTATTTAAAACACGTGAATGAAAGCAAGTTTGTTATTGGGCTCACCATGATTCTTTTGAATATTGGGTCCAAATATGTGGATTTCAAATTCACCAAAGCCCAAGAACAAATGCTACGTAATGGTATTGCGCGTGAAATGCTGATTTTCGCGATAGTCTTTATGGGTACCCGTGATATTTTTTACGCCATTCTCTTGACCGCTGCTTTTATTATCTTGTCTGAATATGTATTTAATGAAAAAAGCGATTATTGTTTAGTGCCGGATAAATTCAAACAAATAACCGCCCTCATTGATACGAATAATAACGACATTGTTTCGCCGGAAGAAGAGGCCAAAGCATTAATTGTCTTGAAAAAGGCCGAAAAGAACCGCGAGCACCAGATGCAACAAAAATTTAGCACATATTTAAGTAATATGAATAATAATATAAGTTTGCATAATTAGTATATATGTGAAATAATAGTATAATCTTTTATCTCTTTAATATAAGATTATAATGGCAGCTAAAAAAACAAAATTACAACCAGAAACAATAGCCATAGAAACGACCCAATTAAAAATAAATGTAAAAACCACGGGTGATTTAATAACCAAAGACTATGATTTGATACCTTTTCATCCGAACATGGCTGATTTGCGCGATTTAAGTAATAATAGTTATATCTTGTTCCCGTCGTTCATCAAAATTACCATGAAGGATTTAAAAAAGGCTGGCGTCGGCGACGATTTACCCAAAGCATTTATGAACTTGGACAAATATATAAAATTAATCAAATATGTCACCAGTCCTGAACGCGAAGAAGATTTTACGTTGATTGTTGATAAATCCCAGGTTAAAAATTATACCGTCGCGCTCGCCCAGAATACCATGACCGATTTAATATCCGATGATACGACGGCTGTGCTCGCCATCCAAAAATACGAACCTTTAACCGAGGAAGAAATCATTGTGAATAATATTGAGCTCATTAAAAGTCTATTTTTGCAGACGGGTAGTCATTTTTTCATTCTCGGGAATGACTATGTGATTGGGCAGAGCAAATATGTGCCGCCTTATCGGTCCTCCAACGAAAAAAATCAAATTTTAAAGCAAGAAACCGAGAAAATAATACCATTGGCTTATATCGTCACTTTTGAATTACAATTGTTAGACGCGGTCAATAATCCCGATGCGGGTGATTTTAGTAAAATGACATGTAAAGCCAAAAAAGGCAATATTGCCAAAGACATGAAAGATATTTTCGGCACCAATTTTGGTTATGTACCGGAAAAACGCTCGGCCATTCCTTCAATTCTCAACACGTCGAAGGCCACGCAAAACCGGCAATTTAGCAAATTACAAAAAGAGTGGGAGGAACGGAACAAATATGTCAAAGCGCCCACCAATGAGCGCGAGCGGTTGGCCTTGGAAAAATCCTGGACACCTTTACAACGCAAAATGGCCGATTACGATAAGGCGCAACTCGACTATAATAAAATTCCGCCGCTCTGGTTGAAAGATAAAAAAGAGCTGGACAACAAATACGATGATTTTAAGAAAGAACTGGTTAAATACTGGCAAGAAAAGCGTGATATTAAAGAAAGCAATCAAACGAATTTGAAAGATACGTTTGTCGTCGATTTGCTGAATGGGGTTAATACGAAAATAAACGCGGCGGCAGTACAAGTGCGCATAGAAAACAAAGAGCCCCTGTCAGAGGCCCAGATAAAAGCCAATCGAGCCGCCGCCGATACGGTAAACCCGGGTGAATTCGAGGAACTACGCCAAAAACAGAATGAATACACAGAGCTGAAAGCAGCCATGTCAAAAACTGCTGAAACGGAATTAAATGACTTGGCAACAGAACTGGTTAAACTAGACGCGGTAAATTCCTTAATAAAGGACCTCGACCAAGCCACTACGAAAGCCGATGCGGAAAAGGCCATCCTTCTATCGAAATTTTACACAGGAGAGAAAGAGCAAGAGCAAGACAGCATTGATAAGAAATACGCAAAACCGCTGTTAGAAGGGACGGGCATAGAAGCTAAAGAAATCGATTTAAATATTTTAAAAAAACAAGAAGCCACTTTGTTCGAGAAAATACAAGCCTTAACCTTGTCGGAGAATCCCAGCGACACTTATCAGATTGTGTCTGTCAAAACCGAATTGGTCAAATTACAAGCCGACATACGAAAGAAGGCGGCGGATATAGAGACCATTAAAATCAAATACGATATTGCCAAAATCGTCGAGAAATGGAAAAAGGCTTTTAAAGATATGGAAGGCTTGTCGAAAACCATTGATGCGGAAAAATCCAAGGATGCGAAAAAAATCCAAAACGAAACTGTGAATAAAGAGCTGGATGAAAAATTAAAAGAAATAAAAGAATTAAAAAAGACGCTTTTGCTTGCCAAGTTTTTTGCCGGCAACTATGAGGATTTATCCAAAAAAGAGCGAGAGGTAAATGAAAAAAAAACCGGCAAAGACCGACCTTTGGATAGTGTGGATATCTTAACCGATAATTTAGAGACGGCCAAACTGCGTTATCTCGACATAGCTGCGCGAATTTCACCGTTCGACAAAGTACAGGCGATGATAACATTATTAAATGATGATTTAACGGCGATTAAATCTTTAAAAGACGCCAAAAAGAAAGAGCGCGAGGATAAAGAAGATGAAATAAAGAAAAAAACAGCAGGTAAATTGACTATCAATCGAAATGCTGAATCAGGTCATAGAGAATTAACGCCAGACGACGAGCAAAGGTTAAAAATATATGACGTGGATATCGCTCTGATTCAAAAAGATATAAATGAAAAAATAATACCGATTTTTGAAAAGGCGGAGGAGCGCAGAAAATTATATGATAAATACATTGATGTCTTAAAAAAAATAGGTCAAAACGATGCCGATATTGACGGTGTAATAAAAAAAAATAAAGAAGCTTTTGACATGTTCAATGGCGATATCAAAAATCCAGGTAAATTGGCGGAATTAATTGAGGCGAAAAAAGATTTACGTATTAAAAATCAAGAGACTATAGCGCCGCTGACAGAGGCCATAAATACAGAGCAAGATGCCCTACAAAAATTAATTAAGCAAAAAAAAGAAGAATTGGGGTCATCGAGTGGGGCGGAAAAAGACAAAGATGTACTTGATAAACGCACGCTTATAAAAACGAAAACAGCCGAATTAGCCGTGATAAATAAAAAATTAGAAGAGGAAATCGCGCAGCTAAATAAGGGTTATCAAACCGAATTGGAAAGGCAATTTAAAGGTCAAAGTGGCGGCCGCATGTTGAAACGAACGCGAAAGCGAAAAAACCGGTCGAAGAAAACCAGCCGCTATCGTTTCAAGAAAAATAAAATCATTAAAAAATCTGGGCGGGGCGGAAAAAGGAAAAAATACACACTACGCCGGTTGCGTTAATTTTTCATTATAAAAAACATAATGAAAAATATAAAAAATTATATATCTAAGCTAACGGTGTTTCTATCGCTTTTTTGTTTTCGTGGCGTTTTGGCCGAAGGCGTCGTCGATTTCTTCGTCGGTTCGGGCTTTTTGGCAGGTGCGTCCGCCGGCAAACTTACCGTCATGGTTTTTAAACCCGACAGCAAGTCATTAATATCGGTGGGTCCTTTCATTTCCGGCCGTGTTGAGCGCGGTGCGGGCTCTTTTTGGTCCACACGCCCAAACTGTTCTTGAATATTAATACCGTCATTGTTGCGAGCACGCATCAAATCGGGTCGGTTGGTCGGCGGCGCTGTGCGTTCGTTTTGTCCGCGATTGACTTGTGTTTGCGCTGGCGGTGGTGGCGGGCGGTCATTGCTGGCGCCGGGCATAAAGTTGCCCATAAAGCCGCTAAACCCCGGGTTGGTGTTTTGCATACTATTGACAGCCGCACTCGTGAATTGCTGCATCAAATCCGGATTTTGGCGCATAATATCGTCCATCCCAGGCAACGACGATTTAAACATGGTGTTGGTCATGTGGACCATAATCGCCGAGCCGCCCAACTGAAACAGCAGCTTCAATTCCGGGGCCATTTTCGCCTTGGATTTGTATTTTTCGTGGAGTTCTCCAAAAATCTCGTCATAGTCATCGATATTTTCATTGACTTGTTCAGCCCAGCCATCGAGCTTGACATCAAATGGGTCAAATTTCGTGTTGAGAAATTCGAGGCCGGTTATAGCCGCCATCAGCATCTTGCCTTGAAATTTACAGCTATTGGAGCGCTCTTTTTCGGCGATAATCATTTCGTATTCGCCTTGCATTTCCGAGAGCGGCGAGTCCATGGAATATTTCTTGGTGAGTTTTCCTCCTTTCCGCTCAATCTCTTCCAATTTGCGCAAGACCTTGAACTTCTCGAGCAGCGTTTCTTCCGGCGATAATTTCGGTCGGTCAGAGATATTTTTGTCGGGATTGAGCGGCACATTATTAAATTTGGTAAAGCCGTCCCAGGTTTTGTTGTCGCCCGCTGCGGCCGCGGTGGCTTTGCCTAATTTCGGCCCGTCATTGACGCTGACAATACTGCCAATCGAGACATTATCTTCGGGCTCGGTATTGAGTTTCATATTACTCCCGAAAAGCGAAGTATTAAATAAACCGGATTTCGAAATGGCCGGCGCGCTTTTTGGTACATCGACCAAATCATTTAACTCTTGCTCCAAATCATTCAAGTCGGCTAAACCAATATCCAGGGTTTCTTTTTTCCCTTTTCCTTCATTTATACGTTTATCATTCATGAGCAATTCAATCCCGCCGCCAAAGTTAACCGACGGGCGGCTGCTCGAACCATTTAAATTAATGGTCATGTCATCTAAATTGATAATATCATTGGTTATATCTTCCATTATGGTGTATATATAAATTATAACTTTAAGTTCTACGCAAAAGAAAATTTATAATTATTTTTCTAACTTTTTCCGTGCCTTTTTTATACCGGAAAGCGCATTTAAAGCCCGATTGGCCTGTTCGGATTTACTAAATTGAGCATCATAATCTTTATTGAAAGCCTCGTTGTATGCTTTTTTTTCGTTCTGACACACGTTTTTTGTGCATTCATTAAATTTGACATATGCTTTTTTATAGTCAGAATTCGCATATAAATTATCGGCGCAATCATAATCGTTTTTTTTACATTGTGTTTTTTCAAATTTTTCATATATTTTCTCTTCTTTTTCTTTCAAATCATACGCTGCTTTACATTCTTTCTTTCTACAAGCCATAAATTTCTCATGTAATTTTTGTGTTGTGTTTGTGCCGCCTTTTTTTGATGATTTAAGTTTCGCAGAAATTGCGTTTAAAAAATCTTCTTGTTCTTTTGCACAATATTTTTTATTACACTTCACTGTGTCTTTAAACCATTGGGTATAACCAGACTCCTTTTCCACTTTTTTTGCGCAGTTAAAAAAATCTTCCATACTTGACGTTTCCGTGTCATATTTGGCACAGCGTTTCTTTTTTAATTTTCTCGTTTTTTTATCAATTTTTGCTTTGCGTTTGGTAATGGTTAAACAATTTTTTTTATAACAAGCACCTCTCGCTTTTTCAAAAGACATTTATATAATACTAAAATAAATAATTCCGCTTTATGGGTATCCCGCAACAACTCGCGCAGCAACTGTTTAAACCCTGATTCACTAAAGACCCGAGAAAGCAGGGAAAGAACAGCGGAAATTTCACCGGAAAACAGAACCAGCAGCACACGCCATTCTTCTCATCATCAAAATTTCCATAACCCGAGGTGGTTTGAACATAACCCGAATTCCAATAGTGGCAAAAATCTTTCGGGCAGCAATCGCAGCGTTTTTCGTCGACTATCTCGTCAATGTGCGCTGCGGGGCAACAGCAATAACAAAGCCCCCCGCAGCGGGCATCGGTTGAAAATATTTTATAACAGCCGCAACAAGGTTGTTTTTTTTCTTCTGTTTTTTTTGCTTTTAATGTGCTTACGCTGAATACGTTTGCGCCCACGATATTCGCCATTCTGTATTATTATTATTTTTTAAAAATGAAAAAATAATAATCAATTTTATAAATGACGAAAGAATTCAAAAGAGATGGAGATTTGTATAAAAATAAATATTCCATTGACTATTTACAAGAAAATATGAGAGATTTCTCATTGTGGGCTATATTACATACCCAAACACTTACGCCAGATTTTTGTGTAGAATATCTATTGGTGCCCGATAATAAATATGCCAAAGATGAAGAGGATGAAGAAATTTATATAAATAATGTTTTATATTGGCAACGACACATAACCAAAGAAGAATTATTAAATTGCGAATTTATGAAAAAATATAAAGAAAACAAATGATTATTTTTTCAAATACCAATTGCCTTGGAGAAAAGCATCCGCCAAATCATCTTTTTTCTTGTGTTGGGTAAAATGCGGTAGCCACTCCGGGCATCTCTCTTTTAATAATTTCAAGGTTATGTTAATGCCTTCTTTTTTTCTCGCAGCATAGGTGGTTAAGTCTGTTTCGATGTCTTGGTGGCCTTTGAGTTTATTGGCGGCCGAGACAAAAGCGATTTGGGTTTTCTCGTGCATAATGAAATACTGAGCAATCATACCTTGGAGGGTTTTCATGCGGTTCGCAATTGGGCTGATTTGGTTTTCAATGACGATGTGGGTTATCGAAGAGAGATGGTCTTTCATTTCTTTATCAAAAGCACTGCGCATGGCGATACCAATTTGCACCAAATCCATATCATTAGCTTTCGCACTTGCGACCGAAGTTAAACTTTTTTCAAGTAAAAAAGCACTGACCGCTTTATATAGTTCTTCTTTTTTTGTCGCTGTTGTCGTGATGTTATAATCCTTTACAACCTGCTGGAGGTCGCTTAATTTCATCTTCTTTATTTTTTTCAGAGAGATGTTTTTATCTGGCATCAAAAAGCCAGACTTTTTGCCATGTGCTGTACAGAAATATGTATTCGCTTGGGCAAATTTAGCGGGTTTTTTACATGCCGAGCAGCAAGGGTCTTGGCCGCAGAGATTAATGACATCCCAGGCGACTATTTTTGCGTGAGGCTGCCCTGCTTGCTGCTCCGCTTGTGCCTGCTCCGATTGCATCAAACAATAGGCTAAATTTTTAATCCCCACATCTATACTTAATAACTTCATTGTACGTTATTAAGTATTATATTTAATATTTTTTAAGATATAATTATGTCAAGCGCAAGCGGAGCAGGCGCAAGCGGAGCAGGCACAAGCGGAGCAGGCACAAGCGGAGCAGGCACAAGCGGAGCAGGCACAAGCGGAGCAGGCGCAAGCGACGAAAAGTTAGATAAGCTCATTGAATTGACCAAAACCTTGGAAAAACAAATACACAAACAAAACAAAAAAATAGAAGAATTACAGGCAGAAAATAAATTAATTATAGAGCACACGACAAAGATGGGCAACCATATAGACTTTATTAACAATGCCTATCAGAAATTAACGACATCCTATTTGTTCCGGAATATATTTTCTTAATTCGCCCGAGGTATCTTGTTGTACAGCAATTCCGATTGCGAAAAAACAGGCGTCACCATGCGGGATTGTAAATTAACATCGGACAAATATAAATTCTTCAAATCACTGTTTTCATAACCATATTGTTTGGTTTCGTCCATTGTGGATTTGTATAAATAGGGCGAATTATTAGAGACGGGTACGCCGGCACCGTATTGAACAGTATTGGCACCGCATTCGCCGCAAGCGCTCATTTGATTGTATTTAATAATCGCATCCGCATGTTTCGATAAATATTGGCGGTAGGACCAATTGGATGTTATGTGTGCTTGCTGGCGAATATACTCATTAATCACTGCGCCGGGCTGCCAATTGGCAAAATTACGCCCGTCATTCATAATTGGTGGAAAATCTGGATGAATGTTATTTGAACCTGCATAACATGTACCCCAGCTCATTTGTATATATATACGATATAAAAATGAGTCTATAAAAATGAGTCTATATATTTATTTCTTAAGCAACTGCAATAATTCGGGTTTTTTCAGTTTTTTAACTTCTTCCTTGCTGGCGAGATGTTTATCCGAAGCGACTCTGCGTAAATCATCGACACGCATTTGCTCGTAGGCCGTTGCGTCGACTAAATTTGCCGATTCGTCTGTTATTTCGGTTATAGACGATGTTTTTTGGGCCGATGTATCGCTAGACGTCAGTTCAACAAAGGTAATTTGTTCTATGTTCAAGTCTTGCAGGTTCAGGTCTTGCAGGTTCAGGTCTTGAATGGTCAGATTTTGAATGTTCATGTCTTGCGTGTTCAAATTTTGTAGGTCTTGCAGGTTCACAGTTTTAATATCCTCTTCTTCATCGCTATCGCTATCGCTTTCACTGTCCGAGTCGCTATCGTCTTCATCGTCCGATACCACAATTTTCTCGTTTTCAAATTTCTGCGCCGCCGCGAGGGCTTCCGGTGTCGCGAGATTATTGCTGCCAGCCGAGAACGTACCACTCATTCGAATATCTTGCTGCACATTCGTAATAAAGGAGGTCAAGACACGGTTTTGTTTTTCTACCGCAAATTTAACCTCGTTCAAACGCGCAGAAAAGTAAATAAAAACCGCGCCACAACACAAAAATGTAATAAAAATCGGGATAAGGTTGCTACCGCAAATGTTCATTATTTGAATATATAAAATATATTTTAAATAGTTATTGAACGAATCATTTTATATATCAATTTCATTTTATACATCAATTTCATTTTATACATCAATTTCATTTTATACATCAATTTCATTTTATATATCCAATTCTTGTAAAGTCGCGTTGGTGTTCTGAATAATTTCGGCTGGATATTCTAAATCTTTCAAAACCTTGACACCACCTTTCACATAGGAAATACCTTTGGCCAATTTATAGGTGTATTTAAAATCATCGTTTACTGTTTCTATTTTCATATGGAAATTATGTATCTCTCTTTCTTTTTCTAAACGCCTACATAAATCCAAGAAATGTGTCGTTAAGACAAAATTAACTTGGTCAAATTTGTTCAAGTATTTCAAGAAGGCATAGGCACTGCTAATCGCCTCATAGGGATTGGTACCCGAATAAAGTTCGTCAAATACGCAAAAATGCCTTAAGGGGGCTGCTTCTGCGCCCGCTTCTATTTTCGTCAAAATATCTTTACAGCGTTTCGCCTCCGCTTGAAACAAACTATCTCTCGCCGACGTATCCGGAATGTTGATATAGCAATGAATCATATCATAAGGAATAATATTTGCCTTCTTGTAAAAACCATAACCTACTTGCTGCGAAATAATAATATTAAATATGGTGGCCTTGAGGAGGGTGGTTTTCCCGGCCGCATTTGGCCCAGTTATAATCAAATGCTTATCAATCTTGTACGTGTTCTTTACTGGCTTCGCGTTCACCAAGGAAGGAAAATAAGCCTTAATAAATTTGGTGGGTTTCGCCGGATTAAAACCGCACGCATTCATTTGTTTTGCCGCAATATTCTGGCGCAGGCCCTTCAGGTTATCAAGGTAGCCATTTAAGCCAAACGTGTATTGTAAAGTTTCGTGAAATTGCTGGTTTTTGTACAATTGATAAAAACAGCGCATCGTATGCCCAATCTGTCCGAATTTTTTTATTTTTAATTTTTTCGGGGTTACCTTGCGAAAATCATTTAAGACATATTCACAAATTTTTCGATGGTAGGCCAGCCTTTCTATAAAAGGTTCGTAGGTGTTTAACCCCCGGCATTGTTCCCGTAAAATATCCATATTCGTTATCGTACTATCCAGATAATCTCTCACTGTAAAAAGTTGGTCGTGAATTTTGGTCATGTTGTGGTAAAACTTGCGACACGACATAATATTTTGGTAAATCTGAATAATATAAAAGACGCCGGACGCGACGACATATATTATTTTTTCGAAACTGGCTTTGGATAAATCAAATATTTGCCCGAGCTGGTGTTTTTTAAAGACGATTTTTAAAAGTTCGATGTATTGCTGAATACTCATAGGCAAACCGCGCAATTTAATAATCAGCAAGGGTAGAATCAAAAAAAAGATAGGCATCATTAACGAAAACAAGGGCGCGGCCATATTATAAATGCTCAAGCACTGGAGGAATTTGGAATTGTGATTCAAAAAATGTAGTTTTTCCCATTCAATATAACTGTATTTCTCCGCAAACCCCGTTTCTGTTTTTATTTCTTGCCAAACGGCCTGAATTTGGTCTTGGCGCTCGGCCGTGAGGTGGTTTATAGTCAGTTTATTTTGTAAAAGTACTTGACTCTCTTTCAAAAAGGTCTTATCGGCTGTATAATATTTGCTCCAGAGCTGCATGGTCTTTTCGCCCAAAACCGTATCCGGATTAAAGACGTGTTTATATAAGGATTCGGTGGGATTAGGCGGCAATAATTCCAAATCATTTATTGTGTGTTCTTCTAAGACAGCCTTTTTTTCTAAATAGGCAATCGGCAGCTGAAAAATATCCGCGTTTTCTTTGGTTAAATTTTCATTTTTGGGTTTTAAAAACGAATCTATTAGCTCATTTATCATTATTTATTGGAGAGAAGAATAAGAATAAATATGAACGCGTATAAGTACGACGACTGCGTATAAGTATGACTGCGTCTATGTATGACTGCGTATATTAAAGCGCCGCCCAATTTTCGGTCAGCTCAGCAATCGCCGTATGATAGTGTTGCTCGATAATTTTCAGTTGGCGCATATCGCGCGAGGTCACAAAATTAATTCCCACCCCTTTGCGCCCCCACCGCCCGCTCCGCCCAATCCGGTGTAAATACGTATGGACACAATTCGGCAAATCAAAATTGATAACCGTACTGACTTGTTGTACATCAATGCCGCGCGCCGTGACATTTGACGAAATTAAGACTCGGTGTTTTCCGCTTTTGAATTCCTCGTAATTGCGCAAACGCTCTTCTTTTTCCATCCCGCTATGGATTTGGCAAACGGGATAATTATCGCTGTTCATGGCCACGTACAAATCATTCACCCGCTTGACGCTATTACAATAAATAATCGATTGACTCACGGTTAAAGAACTATAGATATCTTTCAGCGTTTCGTACTTGACCTCGTCGTTGTCTAGCGCGACATAAAATTGTTTAATGCCTTCTAGTGTCAATTGCTCATTCTTGACCAAAATCTTGACCGGATTTCGCATGAATTTATCTGTTAATGTATTTAATTCGGTGGGCATGGTTGCGCTAAAGAGTGCGACTTGCACCGTCGTGGGCATGTATTGAAAAATATTATAGACTTGGTCTTTGAAACCCGCCGACAATAATTCGTCCGCCTCATCAATAATAAGCAGCCGGAAGTGTGTTGCGGCGAGTCGTTTGCGTTTCAGCATATCGTGGATACGACCCGGGCAACCAATGACGATTTGCGGTGTTTTATCACGCAGCATTTGTATATTGTCGTCGGTAGAGGTCCCACCAATCATGAGTTGCGTACACAAATCGGGAAAGAGGCTGCCCAGCGAATCAATAACCTTTTTCGTTTGAATGGATAATTCGCGGGTGGGCGAGAGAATCATCGCTTGTGGTACATTTTTACTTGTATCGATTAATTCCAGCGCACTAATAGAGAAGCAGGCTGTTTTGCCTGTACCGGATTGTGCTTGGGCAATCACATCTCTCTTCGCAAAAAGCGGGAGAATGGCTTGGCGTTGAATCGGGCTGGGCTTTTCAAAACCATTCGCGTAAATACCACGCAACAAGAGTGTTTTCGCGTTTAAATCTTCCCAATCATTTATTTCTTTTAATGTTATTTCATTTGCTATTTCATTTGCTGTTGCTGTTTCATTTGCTGTTGCTATTTCATTTGCTGTTGCTTCAGACATAATATAATGCTCTAATTCTTTTTAAGTATTATTTGAAAAATTGATATAAATATACATTTTTATTATTATTAAGCATCTACAATGGCTTGTCAAACTTATACCCGCAACGATTATGAACGAATTAAAAAAGAAGGTTTCGTTTATAGCTTACCACCAGAAACATTAGCGGCTATCAAAAAAATAGCTGCGAATGTGGGTGCGCCGGAATATATTAAAACCCCGCATTTTGACAAGCGGCCGCATAAGCCGCGTATTCAAATAAAAGAAGTGACAGACGCAGAGTGGGATTCCATCCGGAACTTTAAAACTACAATCATGGAGAAGCGCAAAGGTGTCGAATTGTCCATTGATAAAATCCGCAAGCATTTGAATAAAATGACAACGAAAACCTACGATACATTGCTCGCACAAATTACCGCCGAGATTGATTTACTTACTACCGCCGACGCCGAATTACTGCCCGAATTAAACAAAATCGGCGATGCGATATTCGAGATTGCGAGTGGGAACCGATTTTATTCCAGCATGTATGCGGCGCTTTACAAGGAATTAATGAGCAAATACGCGTTTATGAAAACGATTTTGACCAACAAATTAGAGAGCGATATTCATATATTCAACGATTTTGAATACTGTAGCCCGGATAAGGATTACGACAAGTTTTGTAATAACAATAAAACCAATGAGAAGCGCCGCGCGTTGGGCTTATTTTATGTGAATTTAATGCTACAGAAAATTATACCCCAAGAAAAAATCATCGCATTGATAAATGAGCTACAGGTGAGCTTGGCCGATTATATTACGAAGGAAAACAATGTCAATATTGTCGAAGAAATGTCGGAATTATTGTTTGCTTTAATCACAACCGGCGCGGGGGAAATGAAAACAGCCAAAGCCGAATGGGCGCAAATCCTGGCACAGATTACCGCAGTCAGCCAGCTGAAAGCCAAATCGGCGCCGAGCATTTCGAATAAAACGATATTCAAGCATATGGATATGCTGATGGAGTTGAATAAAACGCCCACTAAAAAATAGGTAGAAAAAGTATTTAAATATTATTCTTTCATTTTTTATAATGGAAAATATTAATTTTTCGCTCATAGAAATGGAAGAAGAGCCTTTTCATGACGATTCGCACTATGATATTGAACATTGGAAACTCTATTATAGCACGAATTATACAATCAAGGGCTTGCTCCAAATCTTACAGTATTATGGACTGCCGAAAAATAAAATGGTAAAGGAGGAGTTGATACAAGTCTTGCTCTTTTATGAGACAGACCTTGGCAATAAATTACAGGTGGAACGGCGGATGCGCCTCTGGCAAAATATACAAGAATTAAAGGCTGATGCTTATTTTAGCAAATACATTCTTTTTTAGTTTATGTATTTTAAGTTATATATAAAAAATAGTTTATATATAATATGGTAAATTCATTACTCGATAGTACCGTTCATTATAGTGAACGTCTTGAAATTGATGCGACGGATTTAGATTATGACGCCAGTTTATACGAAACACCCATTTTTGGCCAAGCGGTTGTTTTTGCGCTAGGGAAACCCAAATATACCTATATTGATAATAACATTATTTATTATTCCATCTATTTGGTCGAAAACGATGAAATCGAAATGCAGATTGGCGTTTATGAAATCTTGGCCAGTGAGCAAGAAAATATCTTGGACAAAGACGGCGACGTTGATTTGAATAAATTCGCAAAGCCGCTCTTATTTGCCTTTGCGCATGAACGTATAAGCCAAGCAAGTATAAGCCAAGCAGGACCAAGCAAAGCAGGACCAAGCCAAGCAAGTATAAGCAAAGCAAGTATAAGCAAAGCAGGACCAAGCAAAGCAGGACCTAGCAAAGCAGGACGATGGATTCAAGAATTTATGGAAAGCGAAGATTATAATATTATTGACACCAAATATGATGGCAATTGTTTTTTTTCCATGGTAAAATTGGCACTCGAAGAAAACGACCAAGAGTTTTCGATTGACGAGATGCGCGAGTTGTTGGCCGAGAGTGCGACGGAAGATTTATTTCAAAACTATAAAGAACTGTATGACAACTTTAAACAGAATGAAGCCAATCTTACTCGAGAGATTAAAAATATTGCCAAACGGCACAAGGATTTAACCGCCACACAGAAAAAAACCAAAGACCGTAATTTAATCCTGAGTTTTGAAAAACAGTCCACCGAGATTGAAAAGATGCACACGACTTTAAAAAAAGACCGTATGCAAGTCCGCGAAGCACTCCAAGAGTATGCCTTTATGGAAGGTATTGACAATCTCTCCATGTTAAAATTAAAAATGAAAACCAGCGACTACTGGGCCGACACCTGGGCTATTTCAACGCTGGAAAGAGAGATGAATATTAAAATGATTATCTTTTCGGAATTGAATTATCGAGAGCAGGATAGTATCAATGTTTTGCAGTGTGGGCAATTAAATGATACTGTCTTGGAAGAGCGGGGTGTTTTTGAGCCTTCCTTTTATATTCTGGCGGCATATCACGGGGGCTACCATTACCAGATGATTACCTATAATGAGCTAAAATCATTTACGTTTGCGGAATTACCGGAAGCAGTCAGACGGTTGGTGGCGGAAAAATGTCTCGAGAAAATTTCGGGACCGTATAGTCTTATACCCGAGTTTAAAGCGTATGCGCTGAACATGCGCACGGAGCCGATTGTTATCTCGAGCGACAAGCAGGCAGAGCAGACAGAGCAAGCAGAGCAGGCCGAGCAGGCGCCAGCAGAGCTCTCTTCCGATTTATATAACAGCGGCACCGTCTTGCGTTTTTATAGTCAATCCGTCGATAAACCGCGGCCTGGCAAAGGGTCCGGCGAAATCCTCGGGCCGGAAGGCGCCGAAGCGTACGCCGACCTCGCCCGCATCCCCCAGTGGCGCAAAAAGTTAACGAATTCTTGGCCGGCCGAATTTAAACTCGACAACCACCGCTGGCTCACCGTCGAGCATTACTACCAAGCCGCGAAGTTCAAGCGCCAGAATAAAGAGTTCTATATCAAATTCTCGCTCGATGTGCCCGATTCTTCGATTGCGAAAGATGCGGAGTTGGCGAAAGCCGCCGGCGGCAACTCCGGGAAATACAAGGGGGAACTGGTGCGACCCAAGGAGGTTAAACTAGACCCAGATTTCTTTCAAAAGCCGGCGGGGGTCAAATTTTCCCGTGGAGAGATTGAAATGGAAACAGCGATGCGAGCCAAATTTACCCAACACCCCGATTTAAAAGAACTGTTATTAGCAACACAAAAAGCCAAATTAGAACATATTCGGCGTGGCGCACCAGCGGAAGTGTATAATGATTTGATGCGCGTGCGCCGGGAGTTGAGAGATGCGAATTAATTATTAACACAATTCATATGTATTAGAATCTCTCATTAACAATGAAACCTTTTTATTATCAATATTTTTTTGACATTTTTTAAAATCGGACATATCTGCTATAATTATACATCTCTCTTTGGCACGTGATATGGCTGTATAAAGTGCGGATTTGCTCATAAATGTTTGTGATGGTTCTAAGAACAATACAACGTTCGTATACTGACTGCCTTGTGATTTATGTATAGTAATAGCATAATTTAACGCAAAACTATCATATAAATCATCTACGAAAATCTCTTCCCTCTTTTCTAAAATGCTTTCGTCACTATCATATTCAATTGTAACTTTTTTGCCATCATAATCCATTATGACAGCCTCTTCGCCGTTTGCACGCATTTTTTCACTGCTGTAATCATTTTCAGTTCTAACAATACTATCTCCGTCCCGAAATGTATATTTATTATCATATTTGTTTTTTGAATGTATCTCAACGCCATTCGGATTATATTTCTCTTGTAAAATATTATTTAAGGCGTGTGTATTAAATAAATATTTTGAATCTTTAAAATAGGTAATAAACTTGGTTTTTATTCCATAATTAATTCCTGTTTCGCCCCCAATGGTATCATCTATTAATTTTTTATAATCTATTAATTTTTTATCATCTATTAATTTTATAAGAGATTCTTCATTTATTGTTTCCTTGTTGACAAATTGTTTGATAGGTAATAATTCAATGGAACTATCCATAAAATCTTTTTCATCAATTTCTATATCATTATTCATTTTCATTATAACATTTACTAATCCTCCGCCGTTTTGTCTTTTAATTTTCTTCAATACCTCAACATCAAAACATTTGGATAATATTAAATTTTTTAACACGGTTCCTGGACCAATGGATGCCAATTGATTAACATCACCAATTAATATTAAACGCGCATTAAAATACTGACACATTTTTAAAATTTCATGGTAAATAAATATATCTACCATTGAAACTTCATCCACGATTATTAATTTTAGTTTATATTTATATTTACAGTCATTATTAACACAATTACATTCATAAGAATGTTTTTTAATATTTTCAAATGTATCATATAATATTTTATGGCATGTGCCTGATATTTTTTTATTATAATGTTTAAGTTCCTGTGAATTTTTCATATTAATAAATGCCAAACCAGTTGGCGCAATTAATGAAATAGACGACGCTTTTATAAAAGTATTATCGTCATCATCACTCGTATCGTCGTCATCATCACTCGTATCGTCGTCATCATCACTCGTATCGTCGTCTCTTGCAGTGTCGATTGCGACATTAATAAGCGAATTACCAATAATATTATGTTCTTTATTATACAGATGATATAAACAATAATTAATACATTTAATAATTTCTGTTTTCCCTGTACCCGGCGGGCCAGTAATGATAGATAATTTATTACGAATTGAACAAATCACACTTTTTCGCTGTTCGCTTTCAAGTTTGAAAGGTTTCTTTATTTGTTTCACACGCTCTCTTTCATACTCATCGATTTCAAAATTAATTTTATCATCGGTAATATCGTATTGGTTATCATAAAATAAATCCATTGTTAGGTCTGTAATCTCTTTTTCTTTATTCAATAAATATTGAGTTGTTTTATATATATTTCCATCAATGGTTTTATCAATTATATTTTTTTCAATAAAGGGCAAATATTTAGTTACGTCTACTGCCTTATTTTTACAAAATTTATTAAAATCTGCCATGTACTTCCATCTGGGTATATAAAATGCGTTATTGACTTTTATAAATAAGTCATAAGACCATGCTATACATTTAATTTTAAACTCAATCTTCAATTTAAACTCTTCGCATATAGAATCTGCCCTAGTAAATGAAATTAATTGATATTCTTCAGTGATAAAATCAAATGGGTTCTTTATTATATTTACAAGTTGTAATAAATGACATTGTGTTTTTTTAAGAGCACGTTCAATCTTATTCAAATCATTCATTTTTAATTTACAACGACCAAAATAAAGTTGAATATCTTCTTCTACATTTTTAGTATTTAATGTTTCATAATTGTTCCCTTTTTTTAATAAATAGTAAATTGTGGTATTATATCTATCTAAAAACCTTAAATACGATATAATTTTTTCGTGCAATTTTTTGTCTATAATTTTGATTTTGATATCATTTGGATTAATCCACTCTGTTTTTCTCTCCTTTTTACTAATATAACCAATTTCGATTTTAGTAGGCATTTTTATTTCATTATATTCAATATTCTTAATAATATAATATTCAGAATCATACCTGATAGGGTCGCCAATTGATACATTTGTAGTGAAACGTTTGCTTAAATTCATTGCGGTTTAAATATGTATTATATGTATTATATTAATTACTATAATCAATTTTATATTATATCGCATACAATATAAATGAACTTTGCCCCCCAAATGGATACCTTAATGAAACCTTTTCTTGGCGCGTTTGGTCAATGCGAGCGACCAGCCCCCCTCACCAAAACCGACCAAAAAATCTATCAATCTATTCTCATCTCTCTTTACAAAGATATTTACTCGGCAAATGCCACCATTTTCCAAGCCGGTTGCTTTAAAAGTGAGCTTATAAAGGAGAAGAGCCAGTTCATGCAACCGGAGGGCAAGGATTCCCGCTACTTTCCAACACATATCCAGCAGTATATCCGTGCCAATGAACATGCGCAGCTCATTTATACCTGCGGGAATGTCGGGGAAAGAGAGATTAAGGTTATTTTCACTTTATTCGCTGAAACCAAAAACATCGAACCGTACACCCAATACGTCCGCATGATGTACATTTGGCTCCATATTTGTGGGCAGTATGCGGAGAAAGCTTGTACCGAGAATTTGAAAGTCTTTCTTTACCCGACTCCTTTCACGAAAAAATTGCCGGCCAGTCCCTCCACCACCATTGGCCCTGAGCATATCAACACGGCCTTCACGATGGCCTGTGCGAAAAATGGGCAAATCATTATTTTCCGCGAAGAAGAGTGGTTCAAAGTCTTTATCCACGAAACCTTTCATTCGTATGGCCTCGATTTTGCGACGCAAGCGCACGACGGCCTGAAAAATGTCCTGCGTGGGATTTTCCCCATCAATAGCGATTTTGATATTTACGAAGCTTATACAGAGACGTGGGCCCGCATTATCAATTGCGCTTTTTGTAGCTTTAATGCGTTGCCGGTCAAGAAAGACCAAGCCGGATTTCTCTCTAATGTGAAATTTTGTTTGGAAATGGAGAGAATGTTTGCTTTGTATCAATGTATTAAAGTCTTGGGATTTATGGGGTTGCGTTATGACAATGTATATCATTCAAATACTTTGCCGAACACCGTCTATTTGCGTAATTTATACAAGGAAAATACCCACGTATTTGCCTATTACATTATGACGGCTATATTTTTAAACGACCAAACAGGCTTTATGCTTTGGTGTAAAAAAAACAATACGCGTTTATTAAAGTTTCAAGCGACGCCGGCGGTTTTTACGGCCTTGGCTGACTATATTGGAGAGAATTATAAATGTATCTCTCTTTTGAAAGGGTTGGGTCAGATGAGCACCTTAAATGCGAAGGTGAATAAATCGACCAATAAGGAATTAAGCACGACGACGCGAATGTCGCTTATTCACACAATATAAGATACTATGTATCAGATACTATATAATTAAGGTAAACCATCTTAAAACATTTTATGTGTAAGATATAATATGCTGAGCGATACTATGCAGAGCGACATAAATAAGCAGAGCGATACTATTACGCAGAGCGAACCTCTTGTGCCAATCCCCCCGAAGAAAAAGAAAAAGGAAGAAATGATAATGCCAACCAAAGACAATTATAGTATACTTTTGTCGTACAATTACACCATTAAACAACTCAAAGAAATCGCGGTTCACTATAAAATAAAAATCAGTAGCACTTTAGTCAAAGCGGATATTGTGGTAAAAATCTACAATTACTTCAAGCACTACGATAATGCGGTCGTGATTCAGCGGGCGTGGCGCCTTTATTTATGGAAGCAATACAATAAACTGCGCGGCCCTGCTCGGTTTAACAGGCGGCTTTGTGTCAATGAAACGGATTTTTTCACGATGGACGATTTGAAAGAGATACCTTACAACCAATTTTTTAGTTTTCAAGACACCGACCAGATGATTTACGGGTTTGATATGTTGTCGATTTATACGTTATTTCATAAAGGCGACGACCCCAAAACAGCGAATCCTTATAACCGCAATGTTTTGACCAAGACAATAAAAAAGAATGTGTTGAAACTGCTTTGGTTTAGCCGGCTTTTCAATGAAGATATAAATGTCAATCTGCATGCGGCCGCACCCGAAGTCCAATCACTGCCGAACCGCGCTATCGCTTTTTTTCACGAGCTGGATATTTTAGGCAATTATACAAATGTGGAATGGTTTTTGTCTTTAAACCATATGGCCGTGGTGCGTTTTATTGCCGAATTGAATGATATTTGGACTTATCGTGCGAATTTAAGCGAAACGGTGAAGCGTGAGATTTGCCCGAACCACCGCGACCTGTTTCGGGTCATGTATATGCTGGATATACGGATGGTGTCTTTACCTGTTGCGCAAGATATGGCTTTAACGATTATGGAAATGTTAATCCGTGATGGAATTAACCGCGATAGCCGCTGTTTAGGCGCAAATTTTATTTTATGTGCTTTGACTTTAGTCAATCATGATGCGGCCGCCGCGCTCCCTTGGTTGTTTCACTCGGTTCTTTGAACTTGATTCGGTCCTTTGATAAAAAAAATTATTATATATATATTTTATATAATAATGAAGAAATCAGGCAGCAAATCAGCGAATATGTATGTTATATTTGGGTTATTAGCAGTTCTCTTTGTGTCTTTAGGGTATTTGTCGATGCAAAGCAAGGAAGGGATGATGCCAAAGAAGGCAGAAGGAATGATGCCAAAAAAAGCAGAAGGAATGATGCCAAAAAAGGTAGAGTTTAAAGGCGGACGCGAAGGGATGGTGCCCAGAAAAAAGTAAAATGGCGTATTCATAAAAGCCGCATTTTCAAGGCTCGCGACGATGGCTTACGCTTAAGAATCTTGGCCTTAAAAAATTATTATATATATTTTATATAATAATGAAAAAATCAGGTAGAAAATCGGCGAATATGTATGTTATGTTTGGCTTATTAGCAGTTCTCTTTGTGTCTTTAGGGTGTTTGTCAATGCAAAGCAAGGCAAGCGGACGCGAAGGGCTAACGGCGCTTGATTCACTCAAGAATCTTCCGATAGTTGCTCCGCCTGCGCCGTCGACACAGAATCCATCGTGCATGATTGGGCAACGGTGGAATGAAGAAACGAAAAAATGTAGTTCTTAATAATTTATATATAATTCCTTTAGCCAATTCGTTTTTTTCTCATTTAGGACCAACTATTTATATTATCTAATAGCATCACAATATTAAATAATATAATGCGTTAAAACACTTAAATAAATCTTATTATAGTAGAATATAACAGAATGGCAAAATCATCCAAATCCGAAACCGCGCAAACCACCGTACCCGTCAAGACCGCCGAGAAGACCCCCAAGGTCGAGAAGGCACCCAAGGCTGAAAAGGCACCCAAGGCCGAAAAGGTCGTTGCTGTGCCTGTCGCCGTAGTCGAGACGCCCGCCGAGACCAAGCCCAAGGCTGCCAAGAAGCCCAAGGCCGAAAAGGTCGTTGCCGCCCCTGTTGTTGCCGAAAACACCATTGTTGCGACACCTGCCGTCGAAACTGTTTCGGTCGCCAGCGAGTTCTCCGAATTTATGACCAAGCTCCAACAGCTTGGTGCCGTGGTCTCCGCATTGAAGACCGAGTTCCGCTCTTTGGAGAAGAAGGCTTCCCGCGAGCTCAAGACCGCTGCCAAGGCCAGTCACAAGCGCAAGCGCAAGACCGGCAATCGTTCCCCCAGCGGCTTTGTCAAGCCCACCCTGATTAGCGATGAGCTGGCTGCCTTTCTTGGAAAGGGCAAGGGCACCCAAATGGCCCGCACGGAAGTGACGCGCGAAATCAATGCTTACATTCGCGCCAACCAGCTCCAGGACAAGACCAATGGTCGCCGCATCAATGCTGATACCAACTTGGCTTCCCTGCTCAAGCTGAACAGTGGCGAGGAGTTGACTTACTTCAACCTTCAGCGCTACATGAGCCCCCACTTCGCCAAAAGTGTTGCCGCTGTCGCATCCGCTTAAATTTGCTGTGCTTAAACTTGTATAAAAATTAGCCTTGCTAGCTCAGTCGGTAGAGCATCAGACTTTTATTATTAAGATATCTGAGGGTCGAGGGTTCAAGTCCCCCGTAGGGCTATTGCCAATCGTAGGGCTATTGCCAATCGTAGGGCTATTTCATAATGTAGGGCTATTGCCAAAATTTTATATATTTTTCATATATAAAATTCAAATACTTTCTCATACACGCGGTAATGCTGTTGGTACTTCAATCATACCGCCCGTATAACGATGTCGGCGACTGCGATGTTTATGACGACGCGTTCCGTGGTTTTTAAACGCACGCCGTTTAGATTTTGAGGCGCGGCCGTGTTTTCGTGTACAGGTCACTTCACCATGCTGGTGTGCGTTCGGATGTGGTTTAACGGATGTGTTGCCCATTTATATATATTATACATAAAATGAATTATACATAAAATGAATTTTGCAAAAAATTGATTTAAACATTTCGGTTTATAATTAAATAACAATCAAAGCAAAATGAGTTCCACTAACGCTGAAAACTGTATCGCCAACGGCCTCACCTTCAACCTCGCCGACATTGATATAACCGCGCCTAAACTAAATAAGTCCGGTGGCAAAAGCGCCAATATCTTATACAAGCCTTCCAAGAAGGGTCTCTATATTAATCTTCAAGTGCCCATGTTAACTTGGGGTGCCTCGAGCTTTAAGGACCCTCAAAGTGGCAAGGAAACATTTGATATGGCCATTCAGTTTCCGCGTAAGGATTATAGTACACCCGACACGGATACGCTCTTGACCAAATTTCAAGAATTGGAAAAGTTTATAAAGGCGGAAGCAGTGCGTAATTCAATGGCATGGTTTAACAAGAAGACGATGACGCCGGAAGTGATAGAAGCTTTGTGGACCCCGATGCTAAAGTATAGTAAAGACCAGCAAACTGGTGAAGCCGATATGACCAAAGCGCCGACCTTAAAAATCAAATTGCCATGCTGGGATGGCAAGTTTAATTGCGAAATATATGACCCGCAAGGCACAATGCTTTATCCCGACGAAAACGCCTGTTCCTCGCCCATCGAGCTTATTCCCAAGGGTGTCAATATTGTCGCTATTATTCAATGCGGTGGGCTCTGGTTCGCCAATGGTAAGTTTGGTTGTACTTGGCGCCTCTTCCAAGCAGTTGTCCAGCCTAAGATGAAATTGGGCGGTACCTGTTTGATTAAGGTTTCGCCTGCTGCGAAGACCGCATTAGCCGCCACGAGTGATTCGGAAGAAACAGGTATGGTTATTGAAGACGATGAAGACGAAGTGGAAGAACAGCCAGTTCCCGCGCCTCAAGTCGTTGTGCCTCAAGTCGTTGTGCCTCAAGTCGTTGTGCCTCAAGTCGCTGCGCCTCAAGTCGCTGTGCCTCAAGTCGCTGTGCCAGCAGTCGCAGCCGCCGAACCCGTAGTAGTAAAGAAGAAAATCGTCCGCAAGAAGGATTAAGAAGGGATTAAGCAGTAAATAAAAGTATTTTTTTACGTTGTTTAATATATTTTAAAAAATAAATATATTAAAATGAATTTTGGACAAAACCTACAAATAAAAGATATATCACTCATGAAATACATTTGTGCGATTTGTCAAGAAGATTTCACTGCGCATTCGTTTAACTATGTATGTACTACTTTAGAAGGCGGCCATATTTTTTATACGAAAATATCGAATGCGAGTAAATACGATGATACAGCCGGCATCATTAACCATTGTACAAATTATTTGAATCACCGCAATCCGGCAAAATGGTCTTGGATTATCGATTTCGACGAATTTGGTTTAAAACATACCTTAGGCATAAATACCGGCATACAATTGTCGCGCTTGATTAATCAGTTTGGCCGTTTAAATCATCTCATGGTTATTAATACCAATATTTTTGTTGAACAAATGCTAAAAATGATAAAATTGACTTTGAACAAAGAATACCATCAGTGTATTCGCATTATACACCCCAATGATAAATTTAGCAAGGAAGTCGAACAGTGGACCTATCCCGAGAATAACAAAGAACTACTAACCCAAATTATTCATGCGCCTATTCATGCGCCTATTCATGCACCTTCATCGTCAAATACACAATAAAGTTTTCAAAATGATAAATCGGCCGATAATTATTGTTATAGTACTGTAAAAAAGTATAGATTTTAATGAGAATATCGGGCATGTCCTTAATTTTGTTCAGACTGACTAATTTATTCACAATAAACCAGATACATTCATACGAATCTAAATTATAGATGAAAATATCGTAGAGATGTTCCCGCATGTGATAAAAATTGACATCTTTGGAATTGATAATAAAATCCACCAACCTATTACAAATAATTTCATTGGAGTTCATGAGTTGGTCTAAGGTTAAATGGATATTTTTTATATTGGATATCTCGTGTAATTGAAGTGTTTTTTTCAATTTAAGTTTTAAGCATTTATTATAGGTATTGCGCGAAGGCCGGGGCACTTTTATCAGATGACAACAGTTGACAATATTATCGGGAATAAAACTCAATTCTTCGGTTATGATGATGAATTTCAAATCAATGTTCGCGGTATTTAAGGACTGCATATAGCTATAAAAGATGTCTAAAAGCTCGCTGTGGATTTCTTGGAAATATTTACAAACAATAATGCCGGATTTTTCAGCCTTGGCTAAGAGAATATCAACAATTTGGTTATAGACTTCATTCCACAGCATCTTCGAGTGGCAGCCAATAAGCGACATGTCAATTTCATAGTGGATGTCGCTGATTTTGAAAAAATAGATATTTTTGTTATAGGTTACGCTTAATTTTTTCTCGTATTTCAGTTCGGAGGGGCTGTATTTTTTAATCGCCATCAACATTTGCGTGTACTTGCCGACGCCCTTGGGACCATAAAAGATGAGGTTTTTGAGGTTGGCAATTTTTGGGGGAAATTTCTTGTAGGCTAGGGCCAGCGACGGATGTAATGTATTTTCATTCGCAGCATTTAAATAATGTTCAAAATGCGTTTCATGAAAGTTCATTTAATTAGATATAAAATGATGTCTTTAATATTATTATGGCTCTGCCGAGAGATATGAACCCGCTTATAGCCATGGACCTTGAAACACTCATCGATAATTTTAAATTGTACCGCGAATCACATCCAAATTTGGCAAACTTTTGGTTGGCTTATCTAGGGCTGAAAAAAAGGCACTACGGCGGCAATTTGGCACAACAAGGGAGGGCGGTTTTAGACTGGTGCGAGCGCGGTTGTGCGGATGTGAGCTATAATGCGATTGTGCGTATTTTGTTGTATAAGCAAAGCATGGCGTAGCAATATATAAGCAAAGCAAAGCAAAGGAATATAAACACATCTGTTCCTACAATTATAATGTACGTCGTCTTAGATATAGCTGATTTTAATATTAACAATATTTTTTACCAAGAACGGGTGAAAAATACAGTCATGGACAACAGTAATTTTTTAAGAGTGAATTATTCGAACGAACTCTTTATCTTAAATGGTATTTTTATTAAATTTGCTTTAAAATTACAGACGATTGAAAAATCCTTTAATAAATTTAAATGTTTATTTGATATAAAAAATCACAATGAGATTATTACGCAATTTGCGGCGCTCGAGAAACACATGATGGATAAACATAGCGCTAGCAGCAAAATTCCCATCTACCGCATCTCGGAACAGTTAAACAATGGATTTTTGAAAATTTTTAATGAAACTGCCTGTAAAGAAAACAATGATTTTATTCTAAAAATATATGGCATCTGGGAGACGGAATGTGAATATGGGCTGACTTATAAGTTTATTACACTCTAAGGGAGGGGGGCTCTGCCCCCCTGACCCCCCGTGCTTGGGGATGTGAGGTGCTTGGGGGAGGGGTTTGGGAGGAGAGATTGATGAGGGCTTTGGAGGAGAGATTGATGAGGGCTTTGGAGGAGAGATTGATGAGGGCTTGGCTGAGGTTCTTGGCTGAGCGGCTTGATATGAGTTAGTGATTTATTCATTCTCAATCTCTCCTCCCTAGCGCCGCCGGGGGGTCAGGGGGGCAGAGCCCCCCTCTAGCCATCCGTCGAAAAGAACTGCAAAATAATAGTCATCATACCCACGACAATCAAATTTATCGCGGTTATGAAATACGTCGCAAACGCAATTCGGCCTTGAGTCGTTACATCGTCTGCGCAAGCATTTTTCGGGTCCGTTTTAATTTTTATATATAATTTCAAGTATTGAAACAAACAAACGATTTGAAACACAAAGAGAAAGGACGTCGCATTCGACAATTGATAATATTCTGCGGCCACATTCCCAGTATTAATCGGGATATAATAGGAAATATTCAACAGGATAATCCACAATAAAACAACAATTGTCAAAATGCTCGGCGCTGAGCTGGTAAAAAAGGACTTGATAAAACTTAAAATACTTTCAGCTTTTCCTTTATTTTCAATACGGCCAATTCTATCATGGACCGCATAACTAATAAACAAGACGGTTAAAATCGACATGGCAATAATACCATACCCATAAATAATCGTATTCGCCGGTCCATACGTACCATCCACGGATATGGCGGAACTAAAAAACACTTTAATACACATACCAATGACCGCAAAAAGAAACATACCGTTTATAATATATTCAAAACCACCACGATTGAGATAAGATTTGCCTTTATGCGCAGGGTCCATGCCACTTGTAGCTGCGCGTGTCATATTTTTCATCGGGAACAATTTAACTTCGTTTTTTAATACTGCATTATCCATATATATACCATTTAGAGTTTATTTTATATATATATATCAAATGAGCTCTCAATTAGGTAGTTCTAAACCCTTAATTAATCGTGAACAAAACTATGTCCTGGATAGAAAACTCTTAACTGTGCACTCCGAAGACCGCGATACAATCAAATGGCCAAATTCAAATACTTTCGAAATAATGCTACCCGAACAATTGTTAAATGTCCAATCCATGCGCTTGGTCCAAGCCACCCTACCGAGTAAATTTTTCACGTTTAGCAACGATTATCAAAACACCATGTTTCAATTTACCATCGGTGGGGTGGCGCACACCATAACGATTCAAGAAGGCTTTTATACCCCTTGCCAACTCTCGAACGAACTAACCAATAAAATGAATAAGGCCATTCTCTCCGATGCAAGTTTTAATGTGTTTTATGACCAGGTCAAGAGCAAATTCTGGTTTGGCCACACCGATTTGTCTTTTAATTTAGATTTTTGTAAGCAAATCACCTATGATTTTAGTCATTGCGAGCCGCAAATTGTTTGGAATAATAACTCTAAATGGGGCTTACCTTATTATCTCGGCTTCAATAAAGTCTGTTATCAATCGACCAATGATTTAAATGGTGTTTCGTTTGATTATATTTGCCCCAACAATATCAGTTCAACTAATGTCAGCGGTATAACACACTATATTGAAGCGCCGCTTTCTTTTACGATTAACGGGGAAACATGTCTCTACCTGGAAATTGACAAATACAATTACTATGACGAAATTTATCCGTACAATGAGAGCTCGCGGCAAATGCTGGGCAACAATGCGTACGCCGGCAAAGTGAATTCGGCTTTTGCGAAAATACCGATTCGGCCCTACAATGATAACAGCTACGATTCGCGGACTATTTTTCTGGTCAATATGGTGCATTATGACCCACCCATTGAACGCATCGCGCGGTTAAAATTCAAGTTCCGCTTTCACGATGGGCGGCTGGTGAATTTTCAAAACTTTCCGTTTGATTTTACCATTGAATTCAATTCCTTGCGCAACGAAATCGAGAAAAAATACACAGTGCGGATACCGTCGTATGTCATCTAGAGGGGGGCGCTCTACTGCGCATGCCCTGACCCCCGCTTGCTAGGGTGGGATGTGCTTGGTGGTGCTTGAGAGGAGACTTGTCGAGGGCTTGGTTTAAGCTTGGTGCGGGCTTGGGAGAAGACTTGGTGCGGGCTTGGCTAGGGATGTTCTTGGAATTTATTATACCAATCGATATGATATTCACAGCATTGTGCAAGTTTTGTAATTGTACTGTCAGGAAATGTGGTTTTCAATCTTTCTACTATTTTGTTGGTATAGAGTGTAAGATTGTTTTTTACCATTTTTTCACTTGAAACAAAGAGTAATTGATTTCTTGTTTTAACACATAAACCCATTCCATTGCGCTGATACTCACATTTCAATGTAAATTGCGATTCGGTTTCCCCTTTTTTGGCCTGGCTCATAATATCCAAAGCAATTCGTCGAAAATCCATTTGTATATTGCTTTCCAATACCCGAATTTTCTCTTTTTTATACATTCCCCTTAATTCGTATACCGGCGCGCTAGATACAATGAGCACAAAGAGTATAATGACCTTCATTTTTCTATTTTAGTTTGCTTAAAAAGAGAGATACCCTTTCAATTTTATATAGGATACCTTCCGAGACATTAAATGGCAAAAAATTGAAATACTTTTCTACAAATTATATAAAGGTAAAACCTTCAAACCGAAAATGACCACGTTCGCCGAGTTATCCAATGATGTCATCCGAATTATATGTACCTACCTAGATATAGAGAGTCATATCTCTCTCTATCTAGCCACCGAGTTTCCCGCTACTGCCGACCAACTGACGCAAAAGATGCAAGCCGCCAATCAGACCGACCTTATTTATTTCGTGGCTATGCTGCCGCCGCACTACCAAGCCAGCTTAACCCGCTTGTTTGGCGGCACCATCCCATTTGATTTTACAACCGTGTTTGCTAAGAGCCAGAAAACATTAGAATCCTTGTTTCCCCTCTTGGTGGACCACCAGCAATTATTCGAGGTCAAAGGGAAAAAGGTCGCCGCCAAGCGCAACCATAAGAAGTATGGCGCCTTGCGTTTAAAGCCCACCGCCCAAGACTACTTGGAAAATCTCGTCATACAAACCGTTATAAATAAAACACACCGGATGGATGAGTTTATAGATATGGCATTTGATATTAATGTTTCTGGCGCAGTAGCAGTTTGGAAAGCATCTTACCCGACCTGTGATCTGCCGAATTGCTTTCGCGACCCCGTCCGAATCTTGGATAAATTCGTTGAACAATGTCCAAAAGAAATGCTCTTTGACGAATGTCGTGCGTTCGCTCTCGATGGTCCGCTTGATGGCTCAGACAAGGAAAACTGGAAGGAGGCACAAGAACGCGTGAATATAGTGAAGGAACGGCTGATATACCATGTTTTGCGACTCCCGTGGTCCCCGTGGCACTACCGCGATGCCGATGGACCCAAAAGACACCCAAACAGCCACGCATGTAAAGTAGCGCACCTGATATGCCCTGGCGAGCCAGCAAAAGAAGACGAGCCTGATGAGGAAGTATTTGTAGGAAGGAAATCGTATGTGTATGAATAAACGTTTTTTTATGCTTGTGATACTTGTGATACTTATATACTTATATACTTGTGATACTTATATGCCCACTTGATATGTTCGCGCAAACCAGTCTTTTACCACCTGTAATTCGCATGTCATATAGTCCCCTGGAAATCCATCCAGTTTCAAAAAGCGGGGCTTTTTCATTTTCTTATTTTTGTAGTAGATATAGTGGCCGTACTCACCTTTTTTTATCGTAGCATCTGGTCCGAGCACCCGCGTCTCGGCGTTCTCCGTGTCAAACAAGAGCTCTATCACATCATCGAGGGTTATCTCGGCGGGTTTTTGTTTTAAATGTTTGAGCGATTTACTCAAGCCATTCCATTCTAAATATTTGCCAAACTTGCCCACCTTGATATAGACGGGTTTCGCTTGGTATAACCCTATCGATGTAGGCGCGGTTTCGGGTTCTTCGAGAATATCCGCCAGAGTATACGTCCCTTCGCGTAATTTGTTTAAATCAAGGTCCTTGCGCACGGGTTTAAAGGACACTTTCTCTCCAGCCGAAACACATTTGACGACCGGCCCATACTTACCAATGAGATACGTATGCTCCGCATCAATCCGAATCGTTTCTTTGCCGCGGTCTGTTATTGTCGCTGTCAGCTCTTCCAATTCATTATAATATTTTCGACAAAGTGTCGGCCACTCTAGCGTGCCTTGTACGACTAAATCCAATTCATCTTCCATCTGTTTGGTATAAGCATATGCGAAAAAAGGCTCAAAATGTTTGAGCAGGAATTCTAAGGCGAGGATACCCACCGGCGTAATAACTAATTTATTTTTCTCTTGGCCAAACTCGCGTTCCACTTGCTTTTCCTTTATTTTCCCGCTGGCGACTTCGTAATCGGTACAGGTGAGGAGACGGCCTTTCACATTTTCTTTTTTGACATAGTTGCGTTCTTGAATTTTCTCGACCAGGGTGGAAAAGGTCGAAGGCCGCCCAATACCTTTCGCTTCCAGCAGGCTGACCAAGCGGGCTTCGGTATAATGGGATTTGGTCTCGGTCAGGTGAATTTGCGCTTTTATTTTTTGTGGCGGCAGCGTCTGTGGTTTTAAAGCTTGGAGATAAGTATATTCTTTTTTAGTGCCGGCTACTGCGTTTGCTGCTTCGCTTGCTGCTTCGCTTGCTACTGCGTTTGCTGCTACTGCGTTTGCTGCTGCTGCGCTTGCGCTTGCCGCCTGCCACCCCGGAAAAATAACATGCTCCGCCGTATATTGGTATTCGTGGTTGTACGGCGCGGTTATTGTCGCAGTAAGCACTGAAATGGTCGCAGCCGGCATACAGCTTTCTAAGGTACGCCGCCGAATTAACTGATAAAGCCGATTCTCCTTACGTTTTTCTCCGCCAATTTCGGCGCATTCGAGCTTGGTCGGCCGGATGGCTTCGTGTGCTGTATCCGCACAGACCGTTTTTGAGTCGGTATTTACATACATTTCACCATAGGTTTTCAAAATATAGAGCGCGGCCTCGGCTTTAAACACGTCACTACACATTTGGCTATCAGTTCGATGGTAGGTTATATAACCTTCTTCATAAAGGCTTTGGCAGAGGGCCATGGTTTCTTTGGGCGAGAGATGTAGTATGTTGCTGGCCGCTTGTTGTAGGGTGCTAGTCGAAAAAGCCTTAGGCGGTTCACATGTTTTTGTGCGCAAGCTCGGTGCTTTATAGACATGCGCGTAGGTTAAACTCGCTTCCAGAAATTCCCGCATTGGGGTTTCGGCTGGATTCAAACTAAAAGGCAACATTTTACTCGTGAAATAGCCCGTCACCACATACTGCTGTTTGCCTGGCGCCAAGTCAATCTCGTGTTGATTCTCATAAATAAGGCGCAAGGCGGGTGTTTGGCAGCGGCCAGCCGAGAGACCGTCCTTGACATGTTTCCACAAGAGTGGCGACAACCGATAACCCACCAGTATATCCAATACTTGACGGGCCAATTGCGCTTGGACAACACCCATGTTGATTTTTGTTGGGGTATCTATCGCATGGTGTAAAGCAGACGCCGTTATTTCGTGAAAGAGCAGGCGCTTGGTCGTTTCGACCGGTAGCTCAAAGACTTGGCACAAATGCCAGGCAATCGCTTCGCCTTCCCGGTCATCGTCGGTGGCCAAAATAACTTCCGTGGCTTCTTTAATAGCTTTCTGGATTTTCCCTATTTGGGCTTTTTTGCTCGCACATTCAATAAAAGTGGGCGCAAAATTGTTGTGAATATTTATTGCCACGAGGCCGGCCAATTCGCGGATATGGCCATAACTGGCAATACATTTATAGTTGCCTTTGCTACTAAGATACTCCTCAATCTTTTTACATTTCGCCGGTGATTCTACAATAACAAGTGTATACATACTTATTATTAGAGAGATAATTTTATATTGTTTTCATAGCAGTTTGGCCTTATACTCCGGCCAGCCTTATACTCCGGCCAGCCTTATACTCCGGCCAGCCTTATACTCCGGCCAGCCTTATACTCCGGCCAGCCTTATACTCCGCCCATTTTGGCCTTATACTCCGCCCATGTTATCTTCTTCTCTGTCGCTTTAGCAACGGCTATTTTCGCACCAGTTTTCTTGTCAATACGTTCAGCCTTGGTTAGCGCGCTATCAATGTACATGGTTTTGAGCAATTTACCGACCTCAAACGCTCCTGTATGCTGGTCTAATTGTCCTTCCTCAATTTGTTTTAAAACCTCCAACAACTGATACAATATTTGTAAATTCAATTCATCCTTTTTGATTTTGTTGAAAATTTCCATATAGTTATTGAAGAGAAAACTACATTGAGAGACGCACATCGCATCAAATTGGTTGGGGTTTGATTGTGCGAGGCGGCTATATTTCTTTTTTAAATTAATTAAGCGTACCACATCTGCGCGTATGAAAGGGCTGTGTTTTTTGGCGCGGATGTCATTTGTACAATCTTGCACGTTGTTCGCGTCAATCATTTTATTCAAGTTTAATCTATCTAGCGTATCCATATTATACTATCCTTAGAAAATATATCTTTATATATATATGAAATCTAAAAGTATAAAGCGCATACGAAGCGGCAAGCGCATACGAAGTGGAAGGCGCATACAAAGTGGGAGGCGCACAAAGCGCATACGAAGTAGCAGGCGCATACGAAGTGGAAAGCGCACGCGAAGTGGAAAGCGCATACGAAGTGGAAGGCGTATACAAAAAGGCGGTATTGATTTTAAGCAAGCCCCACCACCAACAAATCCCGCTGATACGAGTGGAGGCGTTACAAACAGTGCTGTCAACCATAGCAATATGAATAACGCCTTAAAAGGCGGCAGAAGAATACAAAAAGGCGGCGATATTGCGATGTGTAATACAAGTTATGTAAATGGACCGGACGGTTATGGCTATGTCCCGCCCGTCGGCTGTATCGGACCCATTCCTTCGGTCCAAGACCAGGCGGCACAGCAAGGGTTAATCATTGCCGCTTATACAAAAGCGGTGGGGCTGGCAAATGCTTCTGGTGATAAACCTTATTGATGAGTTTTTAGATTTCTCTCCAATAAAATAATCACCATATAGTTTACTATGAAAACATCGGATTTAACCTTATCCATCGTTGTAATAATAATATTCTTCCTACTATACGTTTTCAATATAATCGTCGTGGGCATGCAACGTATTAAGGATAATTGGCCCGTGTATCGCTGTCAGCCTTTAATCATGCCCTTCGCTTCTCTCTTTGGCCACGAGACTGGCAAAAATTTCATCTTTTGTATTCAAAACATTCAGTCCAATTTTATGGGGGATTTGATGAAACCCGTCAATTTTAATATTGGTGTATTAGGCGGTATTGTCTCGGATTTAACTTCGAATATAAATTCGGCCAGAGGCTTTGTGAGTGTGTTTCGGCTAAATATAACCGATATTTTTGGTAATATATTTGCTTCCATGTTTAATATCATGATTGAAGTACAGCGTATGGTTGTAAATATCAAAGATATGATGGGCAAATTGGCCGGGATAATGATGACGTCACTCTATATATTGAATGGCTCGATTATGACTATGACGAGTGCTTGGGATGGTCCACCCGGAGGACTGGTGCGCGCCTTGTGTTTTCACCCCGAAACTAAACTAAATCTAAAAAATGGAGAGATTGTATCCATGAAAGATGTCCCTTTGAATAGTATTTTATCCAATGGCTCACGCGTTTGCGCAGTAATGCAAATAAGTAATTTAGACGAAAATGGACATTTCGTGGAGGAATTGTATAAAGTGCCAAACAAGACCGCCGACGCGATTTTAGTCTCGGGTAGCCATCTCGTTTACGATGCGCCGCTTAAGCAATTTGTGCATGTGAACGAATTAAACGGCGCCGAAAAAACCGACGCAAATTGCCCGGTGCTGTATTGTCTGATAACATCGGACCACACCATCCAAATCGGCGACTGGATTTTTCATGATTGGGAAGATAACAATGGCTCACCTGCGAAAAATAGCGGGAAGAAATAAGAGTCGGCCTGCGACGTTTATAGTCTTTACTAATTATAGATAGACATTCTATGGACGAGACCCGTAAAAAAATAGACGAATTGTATTTAATGTCGGGCTATATGGATAAATATGGAAAAGATGTGTGGGTTTCATTCATCTTATGTATTGTCTTTATAACGCTCATTTGTTATTACGCGTTAGCAAATGTTTTAGAGGTAGTAAAGTTGGAGTGGCCCTATCAAAAATGTAATCCACTGTTTATGCCTTTTGCAGGGTATATTAACAAACCCGCGGACCAATCAAATTTAGAATACACCACCGGGAATTTCAACGAATGTATCAATTCAATACTGTATTATGCGGCGGTACTCGCCTTTCAACCCTTTCAAATAATTATTACAATGGTCAGTGAATCGATTCAAGCTTTACTCGACGCGGTGAATACCATGCGGAAAACCTTTGAAACCTTACGCAAGAATTGCGAACGTTTATTTGCGCAAATCTATGCGGGTATGTCGAATCTAATGGTCGCTTTTATCGAATTTGTGGTAAAAACAAAAGATACCATGGCCAAAGTCAATGGTGTTTTAACATCGTCCTTATTCACTATGATGGGCAGTTATATGGCGATGGAGTCCTTATTTTTGTCTATTTTGGACGCGGTAACCATGATTTTAATTATTATTGCATGTATCATTACCGTGTTTATTATTGTCGCTATAGTTTTGTTTGCTGTACCCGTTTTTGGTCCAGCGTGGGCGGTAGCACCCACCGTTTCCGCCATTACTACCGCTGTTATTATGTTGGCGATTTTAATCCCGCTTATCTGGTTTGAAGTCATGTTGCTCGATGTCATTAACTTATCCACCGCGCCGCCACCCCAAGTGCCGAGTTGTTTTGCGGGCGAGTCGGTTATCCCCTTATTTGAGCCAGGCACAGAGAAATTCATAAAGGATATTCGTCTCGGGGACCAATTGAAAAACGGCGGCGAAGTGTGCGCTATTATGAAATTTGCGGCAGCAGGCCAGACAGTCTATAGATTAAATGGGGTTTTGGTAACCGGGGAACACCGTGTCTTTCATCCGGCGCTGAAATGGATTAAAGTGAAAAACCATCCCGACGCACGCGTGGTGCCGGATTTTTCCGAGCCTTATGTCTACTGTTTGAATACAGCTGCCAAAGAATTTCTGGTGGGGGCTACGCTTTTTTCCGATTGGGACGACATTGACCTGACGGTTTTGCGGGCTTTACATAAGAATTGCGTGGTGCCGGGTTATTTGCCGGCGAATTTTACCTACGCGGATATTCATACCTACCTCGCCAGCGGCTTTCACCCCGAAACAACAGTAAAATTAAAGAGTGGCGAAGTGCGGCCGCTGCGGGCTGTTTGCGTAAATGACGTTTTGGAAGACAATACCAAAGTCCTGGGGGTTATCCAGATGAGCGGAGGCACGACGTATAAACATTCGTTTGCGCAGGACCAGTTTCTATGTGGGTCGAAAAATATACATATTGCGGATGCTAGTTTAGGTATAATCAATTGTATGCAAAAGCAAAGTGAAAAAAGTGAAACAACACCGATTTTATACCATTTGTTAACCGACACCATGTTTTTTCAGGCAAACGGTATTCGAGTCAATGATTATAATTACGGCATTGACGCTTACCTCTGTTAATTTTTATATAATTTTATAGTATAAAAATGGACGAAATAAGTAAAATCGGCGATATAAATTCGATAAATGATTTGTTTGATTTTAAAATCTCGATAAAAACCATCATGATTCTTGTAATTTTATGGGGCATTGGCTGTGTTGTTATTGTGGTGTTTTTGTTGGGCGGTATTAATAATACGGTGGATTATGCGGTGGCGCTGATTGAATCGATTAAAACATTTTTGAATAAGAGAGAAGCTAACCCACCAAGCAAACCAAACAATTCCGCACCGAAAGAAAAAAAGGAGACCCCTGACTAATTTTTAACATGTTTTTTTATCTACTTTAGTATTATATGAGCCTTAATCAGTTTTTAAACCAAACCATTTCAATAAAATTAATAATTGTCGTGGGTGGCTTTTGGCTAATCGTGGCCGCATTTATTATCTATATCCTGTTCGGTGGCATTAAAGAGGGGTTTACGGCGGGTTTAGTTGGACTCGGTTCGGCTATTAACTATAAAATGGGCGACGGAGTGAAACGCAGTTGGGAAAATAATGAGACCGTCGTAAACCATAAAAATCCGGATGCCTTGAACGATTCAGACAACATCTATTCTAACCTAGAAAAAAATGAAGGAGGACCGGTTCCGCTACCCGAAGGCGAAATGTTGATTTTTGATTCCAATGTTTTTTCACCCGAATGCTGCCCGTCACCTTATTCCACTGGTGATGGTTGCGTTTGCGCTGCGCCGGAACAAATGAAATATTTGAACGAACGCGGAGGCAATCGGACATTGACTGGTGAATATTAGACCAACCGCATTTCAACACTTTTTTGTATATATATGTTATAGAATGGATATTTATACAAATTTATTCTGGATTAGTTCATTGCTTTTCATTGTGTTATCCGGTTATTTATTATGCTGTACAAAAAGAACTCCTATATTTTATGCCCAGATTGCCTCTGGCTGTGGTATGTTTATAACTAGTAAAATTGGACGGAAGTTTTTAAGGTTAGAGTAATAGATTCAAAAAATCAAGTTTTTTGGGTTTGAAACTCAGAACTGCATTTTGGACATTTCTAAAAATGTCCAAAAATCAAAAGGGCCGTCCGGCCTCTGCAAAAACCCGATAAAAAAACGACCTCAGACCATAATGCTCTCATTTTCGAAAAAACGCGAAAAATGTTGTGAGCATATTTTTTTCGATATATTTACGAGAAATAATTTAGGGGATTTTTGTGTTAGGTTATTATACTAATGAATCCAAACAAAAAAGTCCCCAAAAATCCCCTGAAATATAGTTGCCAAAAATGTGATTATACTACAGCTAACAAAAAAGATTTTAAAAAGCACGAGGAGACCATAAAGCACAAATACATGCTAAATCCTAACGACACCTATATAAAAAACCCCAACCCAGTTTACCAGTGTAAATGCGGAAAAAAATACAAACATAGTTCCACCCTATCTACCCATAAAAAAAATTGCGAATCGACGCCCCAACTCCCGCCCGACGTCGCCTTTCTAACGAATTTGGTCTTGGAAGTCGTTAAAAATAACGCGGAACTGCTACAGAAAACCACCACGGAACTGCTACAGAAAACCACCACGGAGTTGAATAAGCAAAACGCCGAACTGCATAAACAAACCCAAGAATTTCAGAAACAAATGCTGTCTATTTGTCAAACCACCAGCACGACAAATATCCAGAACAACCACAACAAAACCTTCAACCTGCATTTTTTCTTGAATGAGCAATGCAAGGATGCGATGAACCTGAAAGAATTTGTCGAATCCATGACACTGGAACTCTCGGACCTGGAGGAGGTTGGCACGCTCGGCTACGTGGAAGGCATCAGCAACATTATCATTCGCAAACTCGGTGAGTTGGATATATACAAACGCCCGATACATTGTAGCGATGGGAAAAGAGAGATTATGTTTGTCAAAGATGACAATGTCTGGAAAAAAGAAAACGATACCAACGACAAGCTGCGTATGGCTATTAAGCACGTGACCTATAAAAACAGCTCGCTCTTGGTGCCGTGGAGCCAGAAGCATCCCAACTGTATGAACACACAGCACCATCTCAACGACGTCTATGTCAAAATGATAGGGCAGGCGATGGGAGGGAAAGGCGAATTCGTCGACAGTGAGAACAAAATTATGAAAAAAATCGCCAAGGCTGTGTTGATTGAAAAATAAATGAATATATATATATGAAGACCTTTCTCTATTATTTTGACAAATGGACTGCGTGGCTGGATTTCTCGTGGTTAATCATGCGACCACCAAAAGAAAAAAAGAGAGAACCTTTGAATTACGAAGTAGAACCTTTGAATTACGAAGTAGAACCTTTACTCGATTCATACCATAAATGAATATGATACAATCCACCGGTTGCGCCTAATACAACGAGAAGTAATGCTAAATATGTTGCTATTTTTTTATGCATAATAATTTCATAACCAATAAAAACAAAAAACAAGCCCATCAAAATATGCGAGCCCCAAATAAATTCACTCGGTACGCCAAATGAATATTTATACATATATATTTATACACATATAGTTCTATGACCTAAAAAAATCCACCACATGCGAAAAATGGATAGTTTTCTTGACCGCCTCAACATCAATTGTTTTAAGATATCTCTCTTTATTCATACAAATGTCCGTCAATAAAGCAAAATCCTTATCCGCTTTACCGGTTAATTTTATAACCATCTTGGGAAAATACTGGTCAATCTGTTGGCAGCCCAAATAAATTGGGATAGTATTACACAAGAGCGGGTTCATTATTTTCTCACTAAAATAGTGCGGCGTCTCTACATTTTCAATGGCAATATGAAACAGATAATCCGCATAAGGTTCTTCTTCTATAAATTTGCCCTTTAACCGCGTATCCAAGATTTTGTTGTAAAAGACGCAGCCATTTCCGTAAATATCAATCGGTAGGTTAGAATTTATAATCATTTTACACAAAGTATGACGGTAATGGTGTCCAGCGGTGAGCATTTTATTCGAAATCATGAGAGACATGAGTTTGGTTTTCGGCGGGAGGACCGAGAGAGGCGTCAGATGCCACATATAGCCAAAATGCTCGACAAACGGGGCCGGCAGTTGTAGTTTTTTGCCGATAAGATATGTGCCAATATGTTTCGCCGCATAGGCCAGAAAAGCCGGGGTTAAATTCAAAAACTCGAGTGGTTCGAACGCCAAGCCGAGCACTTTGGCTTTTGGTAGGGTGAGAACAGGCATGGCTGTATTTAGAATAATGGCATGGGTATAATCCTCGCCGGTGGTAAACCGATAGGTGGTATTGAAGGCAGGGTCTTGGAGCAATTCAGAGACGCGGGTATAGGCTTCAATACAACCTTCAGACGAACCAAAACTCGAAAAAAATTTAATAGTCAACATTTTTATATTATATCCTATTCTATCTATATCTATAAAATGGGAAATATTATAACATCTTCGCGAGAGATGCTTGGGTTAAGTGTTGCTGCTCTAGGCAAGAAAAAAGAAGAGAAAAGCGAGAAAAGAATAGTGCTACCGCATAAATATATAATTCGTGGGAAAGGTTTATATAGTTTTGTGAGAAGGATGTGAAGCATTACATATACGGAGTTATTACATATACGCAGTCATTACATATACGCAGTTATTACATATACATATTGTGCCAGCTCCCACTGTCCACCACTTTTTTAATCAGTTTATCCACAATTGCCGTGGTCACTTGCATTGGAAATTCTACTTTAATGGACATCTCACTCTCAAAGATATTCGTATCCGGTCGCATTAAGCGGTACAAGTTTAATTTCGTATAGATGATTTCGAGGCAGCGCTTTAGCGTCCGCACACCGTCTTCCTTATCTGTATAATTCGTAATAATATAGTGTAAGGTCTCATCTGCGATGATTATATCGGCGGTTTGGAATTTGACTTGGTCGCAGATTTTCGGCAGTAAATATTTATTGGAAATCGTCGTCTTTTGTTCTTGGTTGTACCCTTGTGTTTGAATTCGGTACATCCGGTCCAAGAGAATCTTATTGACTTTGCTCTCGTCATTGTAGCTGAAGATGAAGAGACAGCGACTGAGGTCGAATTCGATTTCCGAAAAATACCGGTCGTGGAATTGGCTATTCTGCGCGGTATCCGTCAAATGCGTCAAGATGCCCGCAATTTCTTCACCCTTGGGTGTATCGCTTATTTTATCCAGCTCATCGAAATAAATGACAGGATTCATGCTCTTACATTTAATCAAAAGGTCGACGATTTTGCCCCATGTCGACCCTTCATATGTATACGAATGGCCTTCGAGAAAGCTGCTGTCCGTCGCACCACCGAGCGCAATAAAGACGAAATCGCGGCCGAGAATTTTGCTGATGCCTTCTTTCACGAGCGTGGTTTTGCCCGTGCCCATTGGACCCTTTATAGCAATCGCGGTGCCGATGGCGCTCGGGTTGACAATCCACTGGCCAACCATCTGCATAATTTGGAGTTTCGCATCATTCAAACCATAAACCGCTTGGTCTAAAATCTGTTTGGCGTTGTCCATAAATTCGTGGCATTTTTCGACCCCATCCGCGATGGTAATCGGCAGATTTTTATATTTGCCAAAGGGAATCTGCATAAACGTATCTACCCAGTTTTTCATTTTATAATAATCGCCGCCACCGGGCTCCATACTGCGCAAAGAGGAAATCTTGCGGTAGGCAATCGCCTTGTATTGCGACGGGATATCCGCATCGAGCAGGGTCAGCCGATACGGTTTGGTAATATCGTTGTGCTTTTTAATTTCTTCGATTTGCTGGAGGGCGTGCTCTTGCTCTTGAACCGTCATCTTTTCATTGAAATATTGTAAATCATTCATGACGTCGCGTTCCCGCAAAAGTGTTTTGAGCTTTTTCGTATTTTCTACTTTCTGCTTTTTTGATTTCAATTCCATTTTTTTCATGAAGCGTTTTTCTTTTTCTTTTATTTCGTCCAGCATTTTTTTAATGACCGGATTTTCTTGGTCGCTGGGTTGTAAAGTCTCAAACAGTCCTTTCATTTTCGTGAAAGCCGCCAAGTCATCTTCTAGCGGCACGGGTGTTTTATCTTTTCGTGGCTTTTTCTTTTCCGTCTCTGACTCTTCTTCGTCTGTATACGCTTCGTCGTATAAGGCTTCGGTCGGAGACATCTCTTCGAGCTCTTGGCGTTGGTCGCCAATAATGAAGGAAATATTGAAATTTTTGGGGAGACTTTTGCTATTTTTTGAATGCCGCGCATCCAGACATTCTTCGTCGCTCTCGCTTTCATCTGTGCTTATATCCTCGCTTTCGCTTTCATCCGTGCTTTCGCTTTCATCTGCGCTTGCGCTTACACGCTTTTTCTTCGGCGCTGGCGGGCATTTCTTCGTTGAAGACATTTTATGCTCAATCGCCGCCAAATTGGCTCGCTCGGTCATATGTTTCGAGGGGAACAATTCACTCAGAAATTTTTGATATTCGTGATGCGCTAATTCGTCGTCTTCATCGGCGGAGGCTATATATTCTTCATCGTCTTCGTCTTCGTAATCGTCTTCATCGTCCGACGATTCATGCGATTTAGCCTCGGGTATTTTTTTCGCATCTTCCTTTTTCGGCTCGCTTGACATGGCTTTTCGCTGCTCTGCGGTTGAACGGGTATTGTATTTCTTCGATTCAGACATGTTGGAAAGGTTTTTTGGTTTGATATAAATGGAAACTTATCTTTCAATTTTTTTATAAATTTTTATAAAAAAATATATCCAATTTCCAGCTTTAGTATATAATAAAAAATTGAATTAAACATATCTAAATATTATTATGTTAATATAAGATACATCATGGCGTCAAATCGAAACAAAGGGACCATGCAGAAGCAATTTGCCACCAAAATTATTGGCATCCAATTCAGTATTCTATCCGCCGAAGAAATCCGCAAAGGGTCCGTGGCAGAAATTACCAACCGTGAAGCCTATGTGAATAACAAGCCCGCGATTGGGGGTTTATTTGACCCGCGGATGGGGGTGTTAGACCCCGGCCTAATCTGTCCAACAGACGGGCTCGATTATATGCAGACGCCAGGGTATTTTGGGCATATTGAATTAGCGCGACCGCTCTTTTATATCCAATACCTCAGCACCATCATAAAAATCGCCCGCTGTATTTGTATCAAATGTAGTAAATTATTAATCAGCAAGAAAAAATACGAGCATTTGCTGAAAATGTCGGCCCAAGACCGTTGGAGTGCGGTTTTTGTCTACGCAAGTAAAATTAAACGCTGTGGCGAAGATACCGACGATGGGTGTGGCTGTAAGCAACCCAGTAAATTGAAAAAGGAAGGCCTCTCGACCCTCATTGCCGAATGGGAGAATGTTGAAGGTGTGGGCAATGAAAATGAAAAATTAGTCATGAATTTGACACCGGAAATCTTGCTCAAATGTTTTCGGCGGATATCTGACGACGATGTCACCTTCATGGGCTTTAGTCCAATTTGGTCGCGGCCCGATTGGATGATTTGTCAAGTGCTGGCTATTCCACCGCCCGCCGTCCGGCCCTCTGTCAAGCACGATTCGCAACAGCGGAGTGAAGACGATATAACCCATATCATCGTGAGCATTCTCAAAGCGAACAAGACCTTACAAGAAAAAATTCAGTCCAATGCCACAACCAACGTGATTAATGACTGGACGATTCTCTTACAGTATTATGTCGCCTCGCTGATTGATAATAAAATCCCGGGTGCGCCGCCGATGTCGCAACGCTCAGGCCGGCCCTTAAAATCCATCAAAGAGCGGCTCGTGGGCAAACATGGGCGCGTGCGTGGCAATCTCATGGGGAAGCGGGTGGATTACAGTGGGCGCTCGGTCATTACACCCGACCCGAATTTGTCGGCGCGGGAGTTGGGTGTGCCGCTGAAAATGGCGAAAAATCTGACCAAGCCGATTGTTGTCAATGCGCGCAACCTGAAGTTTCTCGCGAAACTGGTGCGCAATGGACCGGATGTGCATCCTGGTGCGAAAATTCTCGTCAAGAAAAACGGCGACAATATTTCGCTGCGCTATATCGACCGCGACTCCATTCAATTGGAAATCGGCGATATCGTCCACCGGCACATGATGGACGGCGACTGTATTCTCTTCAATCGACAACCGACTTTACACAGAATGTCGATGATGGGCCATATCGTCCGCATCATGCCCATCGGGGAAACCTTTAGGTTGAATGTTGCATGTACGCGCCCCTACAATGCGGATTTTGATAAACTTCTCTGTCAAAAACAGGAGGCGTGAAAAGCGTGCTACCTCCTAGTAAATAAATTAATACATGAGGCAAAAGATAATAAAGAAAAATTTAGTATATATATAAAATGGTAGACTTCACAAAACCGGAAATTGTCGAAAGGTGCTGTTCAAAATGTGGTGAAATGAAACATCCTGATAGAATTGTTCGAAATCGTAATATATGTAAAGATTGTTGCAATGTGAAAAAGAAGGAGAATGCTAAGAATAAAGTGGTAGATTTATCCGCACAAAAGTTGTGCGTAGAATGCAAAGAAATAAAAATTGCTACTTTATTCATTAGGCAGGATTGGAACATTTGCAAAGATTGTAATAATGTGAGACGACGAAAAGAATATCAGGAAAATGAAGAAGTTCGTAAAGGGAAAATAGACCAAGCCATGAAATATAAAAGGAAGAAAAAGGCTATTAGAGATGAAACTAAACTAGTCGAGTTAAAAAATTTGGAAGAAGAAATTGGCGAGGACAACACAATATGCAAGTATTGTAAAGTGGTCAAGGCCAAAACTCGATTTCGTCATAATAGACTTAAGTGTAAAGATTGTGAAAGAGATGACCCGCCTGAAAAACTAAAACGTTATGTGCGGGCAAGAATTCATATTGGTTTAAAGGGTGATAAAACCAAGCATACACATGAATATTTAGGGTGTAAACCACCTGAATATTTAAAATGGATTCTATATAACACAAGTGGCTTTACCCTAGAAAATCATGGTCCGTTATGGCATATTGACCATGTTATCCCTTTATCAAAGTTTAACTTTGAAAACGAACAAGACCGATTTGTTGCGTTTAATTGGCGAAATACAATGCCATTGCTCGCAAAAGAGAATTTGTCAAAAAATAATAAAATAGTGAAACCGCAGATTGAACAACATTTAAAGACATTAGAAACCTACCATATAGAAAATAATATAGAATTGCCTCAAGTATACATTGATTTATTTGCGAAACATCTTGCAGCGGGAAACCCCTGAGAGCCCTAACTACCACCCTTTATGAGAAATTGTAAAGGGGAACACGGTTAATAGCCGTACCCAATGGTAACAATGTTAGGGATTGGGCAATCCGCAGTGCGACTACCTAAATCCGCTATGATAGGAAATGGTAGCCCTTCAACGACTGAACGGATGTTGGTGAACAAGGAAGGTCTAATCAGCCTGAGTTTGCTTAAGATACAGTCTGGCCTTTAGTGAAAGCTAGAGGGTGCTCATTGGGAGATGAGATGAATTTACATATGCCACAAGATATAGAAAGTGAGTCCGAGCTCCGCCATTTGGCGGCGGTGCCTTGGCAAATTATTAGTCCCGCCAACAACAAGTCCATCATTGGTATTTTCCAAGATTCCCTCCTCGGGTCTTACCGCTTCACCCGCGAAAATACGACATTCAACGCGCGCGAGGCGATGAATTTATTGATGGCCTACAACAAAGTCGATGTGGATAAACTACCGAAAAAACATATCTCGAATTTTAATATCCTCTCGCAAATCCTGCCGCCCTTTACCCTGCGCTACAAAACCAAGCGCTTTGGCGACAAGGAAGAATACAAAACGTCCAACAATGTCTTGGAAATCGTCAATGGAAAGTATGTGCGTGGGCAGCTGGAGAAAGGGGTGCTCGGCGATGGCACCAACGGGCTGATTCATCGCATCTGTAATGATTACGGCAACAGGGAAGCGATAGATTTCGTGGATAATTTACAGAACATTGTCACGGAATACATGAAAACGAGCGGCTACAGTGTCGGTGTCAGCGATTTGATTGCGAATAAAGCGACCAATGACGCGATTTCCGATATTATTGTGAAAAAGAAGATGGAAGTCAAGACCTTGATTGACCAAACACACTTGGGCATCTTTGAGAATAAATCTGGCCGCACAGATGAACAAGAGTTTGAAATACAGGTCAATAATATTTTGAGTAAAGCCGTCAATGACGCGGGCAAAATTGGCCGCGAAAGTTTGAACAAAGAGAATCGGTTTGTCATTATGGTCAATGCCGGTTCCAAAGGGAGCGACCTCAATATTTCGCAGATGATTTCGTGTCTCGGGCAACAGAATGTGGATAACAAACGCATACCGTATGGCTTTGAGAACCGCACGCTGCCGCATTTCACGAAATTCGATGATTCGCCAACGGCGCGCGGGTTTGTCGAAAACTCCTTTATCTCCGGTTTGACACCGGCGGAGCTGTTCTTCCACGCCATGGGTGGCCGCATCGGTATTATTGATACAGCCGTGAAAACCTCGCAAACCGGTTATATTCAGCGCCGCTTGATTAAAGGTTTGGAAGATTTGAAGGTCGAATACGATATGACGGTGCGCAACAACAAGAACAAAATTATTCAGTTCTCGTATGGAGATGATGGTTTTGACCCCGTCAAGGTCGAATCGCAGCCGTTGCCGCTGGTCCAAATGTCGTTGGAAGAAATCTACAATCACTACCAAATGCCGGTCGTCTCGACCGCCGGTGTAAAAACCAAAGCCGACGATGTGTATGTCGCGTCCTTTACCAAGCCGACCATCAAACGCTTGGCGAAACAAAGCAATGATTTGGCGAAACGGTCCAAGGAGTTGATTGACTTGGCGATTCAAGCGCGCAGTGGCTTGGCGATGAATGTCTTTGGCTACCGCGACAATAAGAACGTGAATATGCCCGTGTCGTTTATCCATATTATTAACAATATTCACGGCCAGCAATTTATCAATGTCAATTCACTCGTGGATATCACACCCTTCGAAGCTTACGAAATAATTGACGAAGGCTACAGTCGCTTAATGGCCATTCACTATTGCCCGCCCAACGCTTTATTTAAAACCTTGTACTATTATTACCTGACGCCGAAAGAACTGCTGATGGTCAAGCGCTTTAACCGCAAGGCCTTGCTGATTCTCATCGAGCATATTGTCATGACCTATAAAAAGGCGATTATTGCACCGGGTGAAATGGTGGGCATGATTGCCGCGCAATCGATTGGAGAACCGACCACGCAAATGACACTGAATACCTTTCATTTTGCGGGGGTGGCTAGCAAATCGAATGTGACCCGCGGTTTGCCGCGTATTGAAGAAATCATCTCACTCTCGGAAAATCCCAAAAACCCGTCATGTACGGTGTATCTGCACAAAAACGAAGAATGTGTCCAAGAAAATGCGAAACGGATGGTGAATAAACTCGAGCATACCCAGCTGCGCGTGATTGTGGCCGCGATTAAAATCTGCTTTGCGCCGCCGAATGCGGAAAAAAACGAGGACGACCATCTCATGCAAACCTACAATGAATTTGAAAAAATGATAGACGAATGTAGTGGCGCCGAAGAAAGCCAGAGCAACGATGCGGACAAATCCAAATGGGTTATTCGCATGACGATGAACATGGAAGAAATGTTAGACCGCAACATTACGATGGATGATGTCCATTTTGCGATTACAAACACTTATAGCGACCAAGTCTCATGTACTTTCTCGGACTACAATAGCGATAATCTCGTGTTTCGCTTGCGCTTAAATAAAGCTTTGGGGTCGAGCAAAAAAGCTTCCCTCGACCAATCCGACGAAATCTATTTACTGAAAAATTTCCAAGAAGCTTTGCTGGATAAATTAGTGTTGCGTGGGATTAAAAATATTAAGAAAGTGAATCCGCGCAAAATCATCGATAGTTTGGTCATGGAAGATGGCAGTTTTACGAAAAAAGAAACCTGGGTGCTAGATACGGTGGGGACCAATCTCATGCATCTCTTGAGCCTGACGGATATTGATGTGACCCGGACGTATACCAATGATATCCAGGAAATCTATCGGGTCTTGGGAATTGAAGCGGCCCGGCAATCCATTTTGAATGAAATAACAGAAGTCATTGAATTCGACAGCACGTACATTAATTACCACCATCTCGGCATGCTGTGCGACCGCATGACATGTAATGATGATATGGTGTCTATCTTTCGCCACGGCATTAACAATGACAATATTGGGCCGATTGCTAAAGCGTCTTTTGAAGAGACGCCGGAAATGTTCTTGAATGCGGCGCGCCACGCGGAGCTCGATACGATGCGGGGGGTGTCGGCCAATGTCATGTGCGGCCAAGAAGGGTATTTTGGGACAAGTGCGTTTCAAGTCATTCTGGATTATGATAAAATAACGCAGCTTAAGGTGGACGATTTTGAAGCGGAGGATACGGAAGAAGCGATAGAAAAAGGCTTTGAAGGCTACTTGGATAAGGACGAAGTGTGTAGTATTGACAACCTGACGATGTCGACGGCGAATATCAAGCCGGCTGATATGGGTGGCGACGATGGTTATGCGTTGGACTTTTAAAAAATATAATAAAAAATTTACTCTTATTTTTTATTATCGAGGCTATTTTTTTTGTAATTTTATTTTACCTGTAAATTTTTTGACGGCAGTGGCTACCGAAGCAAGCGGAGCAGCAGTGACAGAAGCAGGAGCAGGCGGAGCAGGCACAGGCACTACCGAAGCAGCAGCAGTGACAGGCGCAGCGACCGAAGCAGCAGCAGTGGCAGGCGCAGTTGGAGCAGGAGCTACCGAAGGAATAGCAAGCGGAGCTACCGAAGGAATAGCAGGCACAAGCCGCGATTTCGGCAATTTAATTGTTTTTATCCGCTTATTCGCCTCCGTCAGCGAGAAATTTTCAATAAAAGCCAAGAGTCCATGACCAGCCGGCGCACTGCGTAGCGCAGTTTGAAACTCGACCGAGCGTAAACTATCCGTAGGGATTTTCATATCGCCGCTGGTTATTAGGGTATACACCGGCGCGACTTGTTGCACGACCGCGGAAACTTTTAAGAAATAATAGGCTTGCTCGGCGCTCTTATACGCCACCAGAAAACGGCCATTGTTTTCAAGCAAAGCGGTATCCGAGAGAAGAACCAATGGCACTTTATAATGAATCGCCAAGAGCCAGATATCCAAATTCGTCGCATAATAATCTTCGCTCAACAGCATATTCTCGAGCGAGAGTTGCCGGTTTAGTAGCTGGCCTGCCAATAATTTCTTCCCTTGCGCACGCAAGATTTGTAAAATTTGGTTGCTGTAGATTTTCTGATATTCCGCGAAGAGAACTTCTTTGATATTATTTTGGGTTAAGGTGCTATCCTGTGTAAAATCACGAATAATCTTTAAAATCGCCGCAAAAGAACACGCGGTCGAATAAATTTGTTCCTGGCTCTTGGCGGGAAAAATGGCCTGCCAATATTTAGTGGCAATATGGTCTTTGACGGTAGACACGCATTCGGGTTCGGCTGCCGGTTCAGGCTCTGTGTAGTCCTCCAGATTCGAATACTTTTGCGCAATAATGGGCTGGGTCGTGTCATAGGTATTGTGTTTGATGTAAGGATTCACTTTGGCGGTTATAATATTTTCAAAATAGTCTTGGGTGAGTAGCGATTGCAAGAGAATAATCTCGTTCTCTCTGAGATTGTATTTCAATTGGGAAAAAGAGAGAATCGCTTTGGGATTGAAGATAAAAGTTTTGATGCGACTGTACCGCACGATTTCGTCCGCTAATTTGCCGTAATAAAAACCGTCATTGCGTTGGTTATTAATCAAATTTGTTTCGGGAATCCGCAAGGCGCACGTATCCCCACTGGGCTGGCAGTACGCTTTTTGCTGGCAATTGTTGTAGCAATTCGACACGGTGTCGAGTTTTAATAACTCCGCCTCGGCGTACGGATGAAAGACAATCGCATCTTTCATTAACGCACGCAATAAGGTTTCGATGCTTCGCAGTTTTTTCAAATACGCCTGACTGGATTTCGTTTTCTCTTCAATCTCGCGCCGGGTGTCATTGTTGGCGTATTGGCCGAGAAGATACCGCGCGGTATTGCGAAACACGTTATAAAATTTCGTTTCTAATTGGATTTTTTTAATGTAATTGACACGCTCCATATCAACCGATGTGCTCGTACTTAGCACGGTATCCATCGCCGTATAATTGACGCTTTTCATGATTTTTAAATCCGCGCCAAAGGTATCTTGGGTGGGTTCTTTTATCTCGACAAACTGATTCGTCATGGTTAAAATGCCGACAATCAAGCCATCTTCGATGACTTTCATATAAGGTTTGCACGGTATTTGCCGCTTTGCTTTGCTATATAGTTTTTCCAAGAAATCTCTCGTCTTTTCATAGGTATCCACGTAGGCATCATAGACGAGGTTTGTCGCGTTGGCTGGCAGGGCGGATGGATAGCAGGGAATAAAGCCTCTGGTCTGGTCCTGGTTATTGCTCGCAACCACCCCCACGATTTTGCTATCATAATTCATGACGTATTTCTCGGTGGTATAATTCTGTAGTTGTAAATAATGTACCAATCTCTCCACCGGAATATTTTGTTCGAATTTATAGACCGTTGGCATACTCGCCAAAGGCGCACATTTGGCATTAAACGATTTTTGAATTAATTCTAGCACATATTTTACATTGGGCAGCACGTCTTTGTACATCATGTTAAAACTGCGTGTAATGCTGATTTCGTCTGCGGTCGTTTTATACGCATAGATGGGTTCGTAAAAGTTATCGATTTTTAAAACAAGAATCGAGCTTTTCTTTACATCAAAAAAAGAGGAAGCATTGTGGTTGGAGGGGCAAATCAATTCCACATTGTCCGTTATATCTTTGCGGGTTAATTCGATAATCACGAGATTGATGCCGGTGGGAAAGAGTTTGGGGTTTGGTTTACAGATTAAATCCCAGAGATATTCGTAGTCAATTTCGACCGTATCGTCTTTTAAATATGCCAGGAAATTCGTATAGGCGCGGGCAATCTTAATTAAGGCGTTCATTTGCTCGGGCTTGGTTTTATCCGCGAGTTTATAGAGTTTTGAATTACTTTTGGAAAAAACCTCCGCATATTTCGCCAAGTCCTCGCGTTCATCGCTCTGTGGGTAAAACAGTTTGAGGAGATTGCCATTTTGCAGCGAGACAAAATTATCAATCGTCAAGGTTTCGCTGAAGATTTCTTTCATCCGTTTCACGGACGGCCGGACCTTTTCCTTGTGAATGGTTTTGTATATTTCAAACCAAATGTCGGCAATACAGGCCACAAAAGACTGTGTATGATTTATCTCGACACTGTGTCGGAGCAAACACTCATGGTCTTGCCGAATATTGGTATTCATCTCACTAATTTGGCACTTTTTATTGTCGGTATGGAGAAATTTTTGTACGGCAATCGGCAAATAACCGAACCGGTTTTCTTGGGTTATGGGGAATTTATCGGGGGCTAGAATATATTCGTCAATCTCTTCCGCTGCCTTTTTCTTTTTTCGCCCGGGCGGCACAACAATGGTCGTATCCTGGGTGCATTGGGCGCGCAGCCCTGTTTGTTTCCCCTCCCATTTTTTAAAACAGCACGGTAAACACACCCCGCGTTCTTCGTGTGGGGCTTTCAAAAAACCTGGATAATGGGTTATATATTTTTTATCTTTCAAATGTTCGGTGCCGTAATCATTGAATTCAAATATTTGTTTGCCGGGTGGGACCTTTTTTCCGGGGGGATTTTTGGGGATAACCAAAGATTTATCCACTTCTTCTTCATTTAAACTGGTATTGTTTTTTAAATCCCAATAGCGTGGACAAATATACCAGAATTGTTTGCTCGGGTCCGAGCCATATTTGATAGCTTCGCTGTAGGAACCCGGATGTTCTTTATCAATCTGGTTTTTTTCTTCGTCGGTTAAGACGATTGGCTGCCGGCGCCGATTCATCTGGCAATCCGTGGCATACGAACTGAAATTCTTTTTGCCGGTATCGGTCGCAAATAATTTTTTATCGTATTTACGCATGCGTTTTTCAAACGGGCTGGGGTTGCCCAAACTTTGACCGGTTATATCGGTTTCGAGGCGGTCTTCCTCTAGGGGAGACTCTAGGGGAGATTCCCCTACAACCCCTTCCTCTTCTAGGGGAGATTCCCCTACAACCCCTTCTTCTTCTAGAGGAGACACCCCTCCTTTTAAGGAAAGGGGTTCAAGGGGATTATCCCCTTCTTTTAAGGAAAGGGGTTCAAGGTGATTATCCCCTTCTTCATCCGCATAGCCAAATCGTGCGAACAAATCATCTTCATCCAGTTCTTCCTCTTCTTCCTCTTCACCTGGCTTATTGAAAACCAATTCCTCCGCCACAATCGTCATGTGTATGTTCGGTTGTTCGACGTGTGCGATAATCTCAGCCACTTGTTTTTCGTCCGCGATTTTCGTGCCAGCACAAGTACGTTTAATCGCCGCCGGCGTCACTTTGGTGCTCGCTTGTTTTTGGGTTATACGGATTAAAGAATCCAGATAAATATACAGGGTGGTTAAATACCCAATATGATTCAGCCCCGAGACGTTAATTATGACAACGTTTTTGAATGGCTGCTTGACAATGGTGGTTAAAAAACCTGGGTTATTATTTTGCTTTAATTTTTTATTTCCTGCCAACATGGTTTCTTGTGCGCGTTTCACGTCCGCGTATTTTTCCATGGCCGCTTTCTCGCTCAATTGAAAATTCGTCTGTAAAACTTTCACAATATCGCTATCCGTATAACCCAAGTGTGGTTCGGACATATCCAAAATAAGCGCCTCTTGACTCTCCATCTCATTGTAATTGGAGACACGTTTAAAGCGCAGCATAATACCATTGGCCAAATCCGCATTAATGACATTGAACATACTCGTGAGACAGCCAACAATTTTTTTAAGTTTTATATCGCTTTCAATCTCTATATTCATGGAAAATTCCATGTTCGTGATGTCATGTTTATTTAAATCGACAAAATTATTCAGGAGATAGCCATCCTGTGCCAAATAATCACGAACGATATTTATGATGGGATTCACTTCTTTTCGAAACAAGTCATTAATCGCGTCATAGGAGAGACTCGTATTGAAATTGGCCTTGATGACAATACTGCCATCGTTATTGAATTCACAGAGTATCGGCGCGACCGAACCTGTTTCTTCCTCATAGTGCTCGATATAAACCGAGACACTTTTATTCCTGCCCATCACTTTATCCCACTTGAAAATAACCCCTTTGTCCAAGTACGGTATTTTTTTGCCATTGGTCGCCATTTTGTCCGCGTACAACCGATAGATATTTTCTTGTTTTTTAGATAAATTCATTTTAATCAACGGCACATCTTGGGTTGCGTGGATGAGTTTGAATACATTGTCGAGTGGCAAATGAAAAGCAATGGGCTGTTGAATCGTTAGAATGAGAGATTTAATACCTACCTCTTTGAAATTCAGTTCTTCGGTGCGGGACTGGTAAATATCGTAAAACAAATTCACATTTTCAATATTTTTCTCAAAGGTGGGGGTGAGCATGTCGCGGGTTTCGCTGAGCACTTCCTGTTTTCGCGTCCTTAATTGCTCGAGGGTGGTTATCTCTTTTTGGTAGAGATATGGAAAATATATTTTCAAGGTGCTCGTCTCGGCCAAGTTTTCGGCATAGGTTAAGACTTCCTCGGCCAAACACAAATACAGCGTATTGTTTAAAAAATCGCCATAGTCCATGAGAATATTTTTATTGGTGGTCGTGATAATTTCATCCGCGAATTTCTCGAGAAAGGTATCATATGCATCAACATAATAAGGATTTACCGTGTAAGGGTATTCGTCCTTTAAAGAGACCATTTTTTGCCCCACCGGATGGGCCACCGTAAATGGTTCCTTCTCCAAATTTAACTCGAGTATATCGTCGTAAGTATATATCTCTTTCTCAGGTAAAGTATCGACATCGATTTCGTCAATATTGCGCAGAAATTGCGTCAATCGTGATTTGGTCAAGTCGAGTTTTTCATTTTGCGTTAAATTTTGGTAGAGGGCTGTTGCTTTAAATTGTTCGGGCTGCATGATAAAAAAATAGAGTTCAGGAAATGAAACGTTTAAATCGTCGATTAAATGTAATAATAATTTTTTTTTTATAATTTCAACGGTGTCATCTAAATGGAGCCGCTCAGGAATGAACCGAACCTGGATATTATCCTCGCGAATAGTGGTTAATTCGGTCGGTGTAAAAATACCCTCAAAGAGTTTATCGGTCGGATTTTTTAGAAATAATTTATTCTGGGCTTCTGGGCTGTTTTTCTTACCATTAAAAACATAAATATATTTCACAGCACCATTTTTAATATGGGATACTTTGTACATTATATATAACATAAAGGTAAAATTTTTATGTTATAATAAATGCGTTATAACTTGATTGTCGCAGTGTGCCGTAATAACGGGATTGGGAATAAGGGCCAAATACCTTGGCATTTGCCCCAAGATTTACAGTATTTCTCCAAACTCACCCGCGGGGATGGTTTAAATGCGGTTATCATGGGCAATACTACCTGGAAAAACTTGCCGATACCCACAGGCAAACCAAAAGGGCTGCCTCGCCGGGACAATTTCGTCCTGGCGCGTATGGATAGTTTTGATATGGTATTGAATCACGACCACTTAATGAAAACTTTTAAAACCATTGACGAGCTGGAAACTTATATATCCCGACACGATATTTATGAAGATATCTGGGTTATTGGTGGCGAGACAATTTATAAGCAATTTTTGGAACGGGGAAATGTACAAAAATGCTATGTCACGTATATTGATGCGGACTTTGATTGCGATACCTTTTTTCCGGTCTTGGATAGTACGGAATGGAAAGAAATTGAACGCACGGAGAGTTATGATACGGGCTATCAGTGTAGTGTTATTTACAGCGTGTTTCATAAACTATAAGTCAAAATAAGGATTGTCTGTAATATCCGTCCCACAATAGCGCTGTGGTTTTTTCTTGTAGTCCACTTGTTCATAGATGCCGATTTTACTGGCCTCGCCCAAGAGGAATTTAAAATTGTTCCAAAATTCCTCTTTGTGACCGATGCTTTTGGTCGCAATATGGGCGAGTTCATGCAGGGCCACAAAGGTTAACGTGTTTGGGTCAATCAATTGGTTGCCTTCCTTTTCCGTGTTTAAACAAAATGCGATTTTTTCACCCTTGTTTTCGCTATAAGCGGTGTATTCGCTGGTCGGCAACGTCTCGGTTATTTTTTTGGGGTTGTAGCCTTTTTTCAACCGTTTTATATTCTCTCTAGTCGGATAGGTTTTGGCACAATGGTCGACGAGTTTGTTCATTTTTTGATTCACCGTGGCTAAACGGTCGGCGGCCAATTCTAATTTACTGCGGTCGCGCACACAGTATTTTTTCCCGTCGACACCTGAGATAATACATTTTAAATTAAACATATCCGAATCTTGATAAATTTTCAGGCAAACGTAGAGTAAGAGAACAATCAGCGCGTAGCCACACAAATTCAGATTCATTATATACTCTTTTTAGAAAAGATTCTGTAAAAAGCGTTTGAAGTTATGTATCATGTTATATATCATGTTATAGAGTTGTCGTCTTGAGAAAATCTTGGAAGAAATCATCGCCAATTGCGTTGGCGCCGGCCAGGCATTTACGCACGTAGACTTGGTCATGTACACAACTAGCCATTTGTTTTTTGGTTACGACATAGTTGGTTTGCGGTGCGAAATAAAAGATTTGGTCCGTGGGCTTGAGCTGAATACATTTCCCATAGACAAAATCAATGCGTTCTCTTGCTAGAGGTTTCAGTGTGTATAACTTTTCTCTTTGTTCTAATTTGCCTAACTCCATTTCACTGACTTTTATTAAAAGACCATTGCATTTTGCACTCTTCACTGTCTTAACCCCAAAGACACAATGCTTTTGGCCACTTACGTTCAGCGACCGTTTTAAATCATGGACCATAACCGGGCAGGCCCTTTTCTTTTTTTCGAATTCTTTTATTTCAGCAGGGTTGATTAATGCGCCATAACCAAAGATGTACATTTATATAGGTATTTATTTTCTCTTTTTAAATATATGTATACTATTACGCCTTACACTTATCAACAAGCCAAGCAGATAGGAGTAACAGTGAAACCTTCCACCAACAAAACGAAAAAGATTGACGTCTATAAAAAAGGGCACAAGATTGCGAGTGTCGGTGCCAATGGCATGAACGATTTTCCGACCTACATCAAAAAACGGGGGTTAACTTATGCGAAAACCCGGCGGCGTTTGTATAAAATGCGGCATGAACGCGATAGACATGTGAAATGGAGTCGGGGGTGGTTGGCGGACCGGCTCCTCTGGTAGGGGCTCGCCCCCTTGAACCCCCCATGCGGATGCGGTGGGCGGATGCGATGGGCGGATGCGGTGGGCGGATGCGATGGGCGGATGCGGTGGGCGTATGCGATGGGCGGATGCGATGGGCGTATGCGATGGGCGGATTCTGACAGTGGATACACTCAAATGTATACAACTTTTATAATTTTTTAATTAAAATTATAAAATATTCTAAAGCGGATGCGTCAATTATATAACGTCCGCCCACCGCATCCGCCTATCGCGTCCGCTCACCGGGGGTCAGGGGGTGGAACCCCCTACTGTTGACCACTGCGCGTCCCGATTTCCAAAGGCAAACGCATCAAATCAGGCTCAATGGTCGTGTTCAACCACGGGCTGACCGAGGTGGTAGGATTGGGTGGCTCGGAGCGCTCCTGCAAGTTCGCATTACGCAACGTGCTGCCAATCGTATCAATACCAATCAAACTGCCGGCTTTCAACAAATTGACGTTTTTAAAGTCAGCGCTGCCGGCAGGATTGAGTTGCGCCCATTGGCTATTGACATCTTTGGGCAACAATTCCGAGGGGTCATAGTTCTGGTTAGCACGGGGTACGGGCGCTAAGCCATAGGTCGATGTCGTTGAACCATTGGGCACATTAGAAAACACTTCATTTTGTCCGACGGGTTCCATGGCGGGCATGGCATTTTCAATCGCAGGTGCGGCCGAACCAGCTACATTTGAGGATTCGGGGACATTGCTAGGCGAATTAGAATAACCGTTTCCAAAACCATCGCTGTAATTATTTTTACGCCCAGAATATTGCATAACAGCAAGTGCTAAAACTAAGATACCAATTAAAGCAATAAAGTGGTGAGCTTTAATGTTTTTCTGTAAATTCTTCAAGAAACTCATTATATTAAATTATTGATAAAATAATTTTAACAGAAGCGTTTATTAATTTTGCTAAATAAATCTGTTTCATTTTAATCTTCTTCATCAGATATAATATCGTCATCGGATAAATCGTCGGAATCCTCATCATCGAATAACATGTATTTTGTCTTAATTTGTTTCGCTTCTAAATAAGCTTCGATGGCGGCAATTCGACATTGTTTTGCTTTCTCTCTGGCCTTTTTATATAATTCATAATAAACATCGTTGGGGTTTTTTAAAAAAATAGAATCCTCCTCCACTTCGGCGTAATCGATGTTCACTTCTTCTATAGCATTTTCTTTTGGCGCAAGAGTAGGCGCTAAGGTAGGCTCAACAAAAGTAGGCGCAACAGTAGGCGCTGGGGTCGGCTCAACAAAAGTAGGCGCAACAACAGTAGGCGCAACAGTAGGCGGTAAGGTAGGCTCAACAACAGTAGGCGCAACAACAGTAGGCGCAACAACAGTAGGCGCAACAACAGTAGGCGCAACAACAGTAGGCGCAACAACAGTAGGCGCAACAGTAGGCGCAACAACAGTAGGCGCAACAGTAGGCGCAACAGTAGGCGCTATACTATCTAAATCCGTTTGACGTTTTATTAAACATGTTTTCTTTTTTTCATTATGCCCCATAACCATAACCTGTACAAGCTTTAACGAGATTTCAAAACTGCGTGAAGAAAATTTCACCCCCTCTATCATGATTAACGGAATGACGGCTTTGTTTGGCTCCAATAGTTCTAAATCAAAAGCGATTTCATTTTCATCGTAGGCAATGCTACCGCTTTTCTGGGTTTCAACAAAGACGCGCATCAACATGTATTTGCCTGATTGATAGAGTCGCGTTACCTGCGTCATCATAGTTTCAATATCGTCTCGTGTCAATTCGGTTTGAAACCATAAATCCTTTTTCGTATCAATGATATCCTGACAGGTATATTCTAGTTGTTCGAGCCAGTGTGTTAATTCGTCGTTGCCTGAACGTTCGAACATTAGGTCTAAATATTTGCCATTTTTTACCGAAACCATGCCTTGTTTGGTTAGACATTCTGGCAATTGTAGACAGAGTGATTTCTTCTCTTCGCCCACACTGAGTTGCGTAAAATAAAAGCCAGCAGTCAACGGCTGTGGGTCAGCTAAAGCAATAGTTTTGAAATTAAAATCAGGTCTAGCTGAGACAATCTCTAAATCCATTAAAATCGCATGAGAAAATTAACCATTCATTAAGACGCAAAAATATAATAAATTAAAGCATAATAAAAAAGGTATTCGGCTATATCAAATGATAAAAACGGCCCTTATTCAAGAATGTATGGATGTTTTAAAGAGAGAAGATGTGAAAACGGAGTTTAAAACCTTTCTAACACCAATTATTGATATTATTTTAATCCAGATAAACCCTTACTTATATCTCTGTATGATGTTTGTTATTATCAGTTTTTTATTACATTTAGGTATTTTTGTTTTACTCTTGCGTAATAAATCTTTTAATTTCAAGTAGAATTAATTTTCTATTGTTAGTGTATAAAAATGGTCAAAAGAAAGAGTCATAGAGGTGGTGCGATGTCATCTGGTCGTTCTATGTCAGGCGGGCATCTGTTGCCTTTGATGCCAGCGGCCTACAATCCCGAAGGCGCGCCACTCGTTCCCAGCAATTATTATACCATTAGTGGCGGCCGTAAACGCAGGAAGAGCAGAAAGAGCAAGAAAAGCAGGAAAGGGGGGGAAGGTGTTTTGGCCACGGCCGCGGTGCCTTTTGGTATTTTAGCTTTACAGCGTTATTTCAAAGGCAGCAAAACGTCGAAGCAGGGTGTGAAAAATATGGGACGCTCATTTAAACGCACCTTTCGCCGTAGACATTAAGCTTTTGCATTAAATCTATTTTGATAATAATTTAGATATAACCTTATATTTACATTATTAATGAGTTTTGAAGAAAATATTAAAAAATGGGTTGCTTTAGATAACCAACTAAAAACGTTGAATGAAAGAACCAAACAAATGAGAGATGATAAAAACGCACTCGAAGAAGGGATAATGAGCTACGTGGAAACCAATAATCTCAGCAATGCGACTGTCACTATTTCAGATGGGAAATTACGGTTTCTCTCTTCGAAACAAACAGCTCCGCTTACATTGAAACATGTGGAAGAATGTTTGTCAAAAATGATTGGCAACGAAAACCAAGTGTTTCAAATTATGAAAGTCATAAAAGATACACGGGAAGTTAAATACACGGCCGACATCAAACGGTATGGGAACTAATTCTTATGGGAACTAATTCTTATGTGGGTATTAATAAGTAAGACGATTAAACTAATTAATACCATAAATATATATATATGGACCATTCCGAATTAACGGTTGTTAAAAATACCGATGGAATCGCAACAGCATTAGGTTATCCTATTCATTCTTTTTTTCTACAAAACAACAAACCCTTGTTTGGCGGCGGTGCGGAATACATAAATCTAGCAGTGCCGGCTGGGTTGGTTTGTAGGACCGAAACGATATGTAGTCGGCTAGATAACATGGTAGAAGAACCGGTCGAAGAAGTGGTGCCCGAAGGGTTATACGAGAGATTGATGGAATTGGCGGAAACCAAGGTACCGAAAAAAATGACACGGCGGGCAAAGCCAATGAAGAAAAACAAAACACATAAAAGTAAAAATAAACGAAAGTAAATATAAAAGTAAATATATATAAATGAAAATTTTACTGAAACCCGTATTCGATTATTACGGAGATGAAATGTTACAGTATAACGGTCTTAATCATATGAATAATCAGGCTGTTTTAGAAAATGATATTATGACTTATCTCGGTAATATATTTTTTGAAGAACCAGACCGCATATTTCAACGATTAGGGCAAACGAATTATTATACAGTTGATGCTTTACCTGGCGAAGTGATAGCGAATATCAAAGAATGGTTCAAGGGTTATGTAGATAATGCGGTAAGTGAGACGGCTTTTACTGAGATGATGACTGTAGAAGTAGAGCCACAAGATACAGACCCTGCCACAGCAGAAATGTATTTGGATATTATGACAGCTCCGCCGCATCCAGATTATCATTTTGGTGATTCCGATGGTCGGCAAGAGTTTATGGATGATTTTGATGCGACAAATAATTTAGAGTCGGTCAATTTAGATAATCTCAATGGGAATGGGTTAAATTTTGCTGGGGTATCTTTTAGACAGTCCCAACTCAATGATAGTTCTTTTGTAGACGCCAAATTACAGCTGACGAATTTTACAGGTGCTAATCTAGAACGAACGAATTTTACTGGGGCTGTTTTAAGATATGCGGATTTTAATGGCGCCAATTTAACCGGAGCAAATTTCAGTAACGCTGAATTAGGCGGAGTGGATTTTAGTGGTGCGAATTTAACCGGAGCGAATTTTAGTGGCACTGATTTACTTGGAGTGTATTTTGTGAATTCAAATTGGCAAGAGGCTGTAAATTTAGCGGATAATCCTACATTTGGTACCGCCATTCTTACTGCAAACCAACCTCTACCTCTTCAGATTCCCTTAATGCAACAACCCGAGTTGGAAGATGATGAAGCCATGCCCGGTGATAAAAATACATGCTACGCTGTGACAGATTTATACGATAAAAATATTGACAAGTATCTGGCTAAAGACCCGGGCAATTTTATTCTAGTGAATGGCAAGAATAAAGAATGTGAATCTTTGGTCAATTTACAACGGCAATATTTTTCGGCAGAACTCAATGGAATGGAAGGCTATTATGAATGCTCACAAAGTTTGATTGATTGGCAAAATCAACCATGGAGAAATGAAAGAGGGGAATTTGAAAGAAGGCCTACCAGAACAGTGTTTAACCCAGGGGATTTTATTACAGATACCGAATATGTCAAGGTGGGGTCCGCGAATCATTATATTGTCAAACCGGATTGGTTTTATGCCGGTCCGGCACCTGCGCCGCGCATGTTTAAACTCGTTGCGACAGGTGAGCGAAAACGCTTGATATCGAAAAGAATCGCTACCATATATGGGGCGAATGTCGTAAGTGATATACATTGTGACCCATTAGATACTTTTTATATTTTTCGTCTGGAACCGGTGTTTCCAAAGACCATTCGGCGTAAATCCACAAAGCGTAAATCCACAAAGCGTAAGTCATTCACAAAGCGTAAGTCACCAAAGCATAAGTCAAGAAAAGTGTTGCACCGCCGCACGATGGGCCGAGCGTTGACGGCGGCAGATGAAACAACTGCTGGTGGCGGCACTCGAAAAAAAATAAAAAAGCGCAACATTAAAAGGCGCACACAGAAAAAGCGCCCTAAAAGAAATTAGCACTCCAGGTGAGTGTATCCAAAAAAAAGGTATGACAGAAAAAATAAGCCATGCTAAAGACCGCCACTTGTTTACTTAACGTTGTTTCGGCAATGGTATTTATGATGGTAGTCGCATAAAGCGACGCAAAAGCAATGGCCAACAGTAGGCCGATAATGCTGTATTTAAGCCAAGTGGGCCGGCCTTGTTGTAAATAAGAGAGAGAGGCCGGCATCCAAAAGAGGGAGAGAAAGACAATAGAGAACAAGGCACGCAGGAGGTGGGTTGCTTGGTCGTGTTTAAGTGCGCTAGTTTGCGCGAGATAGCCTAAGACAAATAAAAAACCAAACGCGGACAAAAACATCGAACCGATATAATACGTCTTATAAGGCGCTTTTATCCGCGCCCATAATTTGTTCAAATTTGACTCATTTTGTTTGGCATAGTAATAATAGGAATACAAGAGCAGGAGACCCAATAGACCTAAGAAAAAAAGAGCGGACGGATTGATAATTTTCATCTATATATATGAAAATTATTTTATGGCATACATGAATTATAGCATACATGAATTATAGCATACATGAATTATAGCATACATGAATTATAGCATGCTCCAATTGTCGTGATTGAACGGCGCCATTTCTATTTGCGCTAATTGACTGCGCCAGTAATTGACTTTACTGTCAAAATTCAATTCATTCTTATTTTTATTATAGAAGGGCGTATTGCGCATTTGGTTTAATTCGTCGGCGGTAATCGCGGGTTTCGGCCCATAACAATTTACCCCATAGGCCATACTTAAATCATAAATGTAGCCGCCATTAATACCCGGGCGTCCGCAATCTTGCTCGTGGCCTTTTTGCTTCTGTAGTTTTTCCCATTTCTCCTTTTGGGTGGGAAATAAAGCCATTTGGTCCGCGGACCAGCCATAACTACACCAATCCGCGCCCATCTCATAGGCTTTACTCATATCGTCGTAGGTCGCCAACCGCGAATCATACGCTTTACAAATCGCTTTCGCGTCGTCGTAAGTATATTTGTTTTCGGGCAGATTGAAGACTTGGGCTTTCTCTCTTAAAGAGATTCTAATCTCGGTTTCATCCGGCATTTCCATCTCTTTCACACTACCTAGGGTTTGTAGTAAATCAATGCCAAAGAGAAAGGAAATACCATTCAACAACAATAAGACAATAAAAATCAACCATAAGAGAGTTTCTACAAATACTTTTAGAGTCGAAGCACTGCCGTCTTCATTATTGCCTAAAGACGAAAATATACGGTAATAAACAATAATTAAGGCAATGACCGCAATTAATAACATCGGCTCAACCCCAATATATTTATTTTCTAATTTACCTTGTATTTTACCTGCTATTCTATTCATTTCTGTATTATCCATCTGTATATATTTGTTATATATTTTTGTTTTGTTTCCGATAGAAAAGACAATAGGATTGTGGCGAGATAACCGCCTCGGCTTTTATTTCGGACACAAAGGTATCGTTAAAATCATACCATTTTCCATTCGCATTTTTAATATAAGCGGTATAGTGCCCCCCTTGGACACCGCCGCCATGATTACACACACCGAATAAATCATAGACAAAAGAAGCGGCATTATAGCCTTTGACATATTTCGAAAAATCCGCATTCTCTAGCGGAATATCAATTACACTATGATTTTTCCGCGTCGACCCATTCCACCGCTTTAAATCAATAATCAGGACATTGGGCAAACTCCAAAAAACGATACGTCTTTGTGCGTCTTCTTTTTGTTTGGTTTTATCATTAAACCACGCATTGCCGTTCGCCACAGACAGCACTTCCGGCTCACAGTAGAGGTCGAAACAATCATACAAGCTTTGGGTCGGTTTGTTGGGCAACGAGAGACTCAAGACGGAAAAAGGTTCCGGCATTGCGCTTAAAGTGTTGCCGGTATTGGAAATAATCTCGGACACATGAATGCCGTAAAAGATATTCAACATTTCCGAGTATTCTTTCTTGTACATATTTTTCATCATGGAATAACAAATTGTTGCTAATTTATCGGTTTCCGTTTGTGTCTGGCCTTGGATTTGCATGTCAACCTCCCGCGACAAAGCCGTATGAAAAGCGTCAATTAGAAAAAGCAGAAATTCTTGGACATCATTTTGGTCGTGGCCGGTAAAAATATCGCGGTTTTTTATAGCGGCGATTTTTCGTATGGTTTTGACAAACCCATGTGGAGCGACCGTACAATTGGTGCTCCACATCAGTTCGCGCAATTTGTCCCATTCGAGTAAAATAACCGAATCAGCCACTCGGTTGAGTTTTTTCTTATACTCGCCTTTTTTTAGTAGCTCATTTAATTCGTACGTATGCGATAAGACTTGCATACATGAATTCAAATAGCAACTGTTTCCGACATTGGTTAAACCAGTTAAACCACGGTTTGCATATTCCTGAAAGAGAGATGTCATGAAATAGATAGTAAATTGTTTTTAACATCTATTTTTTACATTTACTATAAAGTCTGAGACCTACGACGACAAATACATGGAATACCAATAAACAATAAAAGAATGCCAACAACACACAAGGCTATAAGAGAGATGGCCATATATATTAGGTCCTGTGATTATTTCGCTTTAAAGAAACCCGTTATGGCGTTATTCCCATTCTTTATATTCGTCGTGTGGCGCAAATACGGGTCAAAGAGTAAAGCCTTGACTTCTTTATTGCGTAAGGCATCTTCCTTCTCTTTGTATTTCTCTGCGTCAGGGTATTCGTTCTGTAAAGCTTCCAAGGCTTTCTTCCACGTCCGTAAGGTATGGCCTTTCTTCTGCCGGAAATCTTTCATCTGTTCCAATACGAGCGCAAAGAGTTGCTGGACCGGTTTCATAATTTGGTTGGTAATATAAAAGCCATAATTGATTTTCACTTTATTGGCCTTAATGTAGTCTGGCGTTTCAATGCGTTCCCCTTGGAGGGCTTTCTTATCCGGATTTTCAATATAGACAAAAGGAATTCGGTCGCCTACACTTGGCTTATTCCCAGGGTCGCGTCGCCCAATGCGGTCCGCCAACACTTTATGCGCAATCTGCGCCGGGTTTTTATAGCCCGACCGCAGCGATTTGGTTATGACCAATTTATCCATGCTGTATTTCTCATCGACCATCTTCTGGAGACACCCTTTCAAGAATTCCGCGGCTTTTTCAATGTCGTTTTCTTGCATGAGAATGTCAATAATCCCGCCATAGATATCTTTGACGATTGGCGCATTGTCGCGCCGCTTTAAGACAATCCCCATCGATTTGCGTTTGCCCTTGTAAGGGTCGTTTTCATACAACATGCCGACATACCGTTTCTTCGAAAGCAAACAGAACGGCAAGAAGGTTTTTTCATATTCTAAATCGTGCGGCTGCTTCAAGAATTTCGACGCTAATTCGCCGGCTTGTTTCGCCAATTCAATGGTGATTTCGAGTGCCTTTTTGCCGACGATAGGCCGGCCCTCTAAATCCTCCAAATTAAACCGGAAGAAGACCGAGTCCGTGTCGCCATACACGTATTCCGCTTTGGTTCGCACTTCGCCATACTTCTGGGTCGGCACTATGTTGTCCGCATACGCTTCTTCAATGACCCGCTTTCCATAAATCAAGAGTTTGCGGCCAATGGCGGTCGTCGAAGCGGCGCAATCTTTTTCATAAAAGGAACTCGTTTTCGCACCTGTTTGCCCGTAAAGCGAGTTGGCAGTGACCTTAATACTGAGCTGCCGTTTATCAAGAATATTTTTCATAAAGTCGTCCTCTGTCTTTTTAATCTGTGCCCGGGTGGCCTTGCGGGCGGCCAAGAGTTCTTGGAGAATAGCCGGCATGACGGCTGCTTGGCCTTTCGGGTATTGCGCATAGCGGCACACTTTATGCCCGACCTTGACTTTCTCCATCCCCGCTTTGGGGTTGCCGTTTTTCCGTTGCCACTTGTAGGTATTATAGGTTATATCCACATACTCGTAGCCAGGCAGCTTATCATATATGTATCGACCAGTTGTTGGGTCTTTTTCTCCTGTTTCTTCGATGATGGCGCCACTAAGGTCATATTCCTTGGTTAAGACCTTGCTGTCGTGGGAGATATTTTCGCTAATCATACTCGAGGGATAGAGCGAACTGTAATCAAGACAAGCGACAGGTGTTTCGAGGTAGAGATTACATTTGGGTTCGAGGACCGTAGCGCCTTCATAGCCGTCATCGCTGAGGGATTTTTCAATGACGGGCATCAAGGTGCCTTTTTCCCGGCATTTTTTCGCAATGTAGCTGGTCAGTTTGATACTTTGGCCACGCATGACGAGAAAGTCCATCGGCACACTACAGAGCGATGCCATTTCACTATAGCCCGTCAAGACATCGATTTTCCGCATGAGATGGTGGACGAGATTACAATCTTGAATACAGTATTTGGCAATAATCGCGCGCTCCTTGGGGCCTTCCTTGGTCATCCGGAAGATATCCTGGGGCGTCACATCATCTTTGGCTAAACCCCAGCGCACCTTTTTTGTGACCAGGTCCGGTGTTTCTTTGCCATGGATGAGAAAGGTGCCTTTTTGATAATCGACGGCGCGCACTTCAAACTTTTGCCCGTTTTTATAAGGGTCGCTTGTGTGCGCTTCCTCTTCGAAATTCACAAAGCTGCCATTTTCAAGTCCGGTTAAGTTTTTGCTATAGATTTTCGTACTTATTGCGCTTGCGCCTGCTGCGCTTGTGCCTGCTGCGCTTGTGCCTGCTGCGCCTGCTTCGCTTGCGCTTGTGTATTCTATTTTTTTGACATCGTCCCCAATAAAATACCCCGACACATAATCCAGTTTGTATTGCGTAAGTTGGTAATCGCGACGGAAATAATTGTATAAATCGATTTGTAGGCGCCCCGTCATTTTTACAAATTTTATATCGTGCTGCCCACTCGCAATCATTATCGTGTTTTCTTCGAGGCCTTCTTTTTTCGTGCGCCAATCCCATTTTAAACACACTTCGTTTTTGTTGCGTGAAAGCCGCAAGAAAGCCCGCTCACAACCAAGCTCCTTTGCCCGCAGAAACATAAATTGGTAATCAAAGCCAAAGATATTGTAGCCAATAATGATATCTGGATTTTCCCGCTGAATCAAATCAGTCCACGCCAAGAGAACTTCTTTCTCGGTGGCATAGCTTTCAATGACGGCACCAGCGACCGGGTCGCACGTATCACGCGCAATACAATGGTTTAAATAGGGTTTGTCTTCGCCATAACGCGCGAAGGTGGAGCCAATAAAGGTGACATTGTCGCCTTGGAGGGGTGGAAAGAGTGAGGTTAAAGTCCGGGTTAATTCATTTAATTTTGTCTCGCGAGTTGTGTCTGTGTCAGTTAAAACATCTATAATCGTGCCCCGTTTTTTATAGGCCTTTGGTTTGGCTTTCAGCCAGTTCGGCGCATCTTCAACGTGCGCTTCTTCAACGTGTGCTTCTTCAGCTTGCGCTTCCTCCTCTTCCTCCTCTACAGTGACTTGCTGATATTTTATATCCGTTAGCCCGAGGTCTAATTCGATATCGGTTGTCGCGTAATTTGCTGGTTTAATTTTAATCCATTCATTGAATTGGTCTTCCAAGGTTTCTTGCGACACTGGCGCGATTGGATAGACCAAATCGACGGACGGCATTCTCGCCCCTGCTTCGCTTGCAAACGCCGCCATGACTATTTTTTTTATAAAGGCTACCGCATAATTCTCCTGTTCCGCGCATATATCGATAATGTTGGTGGCCAATTTTTTATAATTTTTTACCGGGAGGGGGAAATCTCCATGGCTACTGCTCGCCTCAATATCAAAGCTACATATTTTATAAGGCACAATCGTTTCTTTCTGCGGTAAAGGTATTATGTCGGTATATTTAACCACATATTCGTAGTCGCAGGAAGTCAATTTCTTGCTTTTAAGCAGCGTTTTATCACGTGGCAATTCAATCCAGCCCGAGGGACTAATCTCTTTGATGTGAAATAAACGCAATAATGGCGGTATTTGCGCTTCATAAAGCAGTGTTTGGGTTTCTGTGCCTTCTTCGGCTTCGACAAATACATAGCCACGCGGGTTGAGCCGATAATCCGTCTGGGCTTTCGTGTACCACAAGCTTTTGACCTTTTTCATAGCCGCTTCATTGTTGAAATTGAATTGGACAAAATTGTATTGTTTGCCGCCATCAAAACCGTATAATTTTTTCTGTTTAAGCAATTGCGTTGAGGAAATAGCGGAGGCATACGGTTCCCCCACATCTGTAGCCACTTGTTCGACAAACTGGATTTTTTCATTCTCGGTCCATTCGTCGCCAACTTTGACATAGAAGAAGGGCGTATAGTCTTTTACGTTAATACATGCCGTTTTGCCTTTCTCGTTCACCCCAAACATCTGGATACTGAAAACCTTCTTTTTTGTATCCTCGTCGAAGATATCGCTTGTTTCGAACGTTAAGAGCCGAAAGGATTCGTTCATTCTTTTAGATATTGAAATCTATTTACATTTTAATTTCAAATCAATTTTAAGAGGATAAAATTGGTTTAATATCGACGCCTTGTTCGCGTTTTATTTGTACGCTTACGCCTAGTGCTACGTTTTTTGTGCTTTGTACGTTTCTTTTTGCCTCCACTTTGTTTGCCTCCACTTTGTTTGCCTCCACTTTGTTTGCCCCCACCGCCCTGCTTGATTTTATCCACTTCTTTCATCATTTCATCTGCGGTGCGTCCGCCCTCGTAAGGTTTGAAGGTCGCGCGATTATTATACGTAATCGTTCCAATGGTCGGGAAACCGTCGACTTTCACATTTGATACTTTTTCTTTGAGTTTTTCCATAAACCCGTCCTGTTTCATCGTGCTTTCTTCGACTTCCACAATCGCTATATTTTTCCCTTTGGCTTGCTCTTCGATTTTATGCCATTCCGGCACCATGCTTTTACAATGACCACACCAATCGGCATAAAATTTAATAAACATGGGTACTTTTTTTTCAACCAAATCTATGACCTGATTAATGTTTTTGACATGAATGATTTTTATTCCACCCTCCATATATAAATTATTTAGAGATTAAAATATTTAATTTTATATATATGTATAAATTACTTATTATTGGCATTGTGTTTCTGTTAGGCTTTTATTTTATTTATAAATCCAATGATATCGAAACCTTTTCAACCGCAGAAGATATAAAAAGTGATTTTAAAATTGCCGATAAATGCCCGGATGTGCTCATTCAAAAAGGCGCCACCTACTTTCTCTATAATTCTAAACGCGCTAATGTGCCCGGTATAAATCCTATCCGCTTTGAAAGTCTGGAAGAGTATGTAGAATTTACAGAGTGGCAACGCAGTCAAGGTATATTGTGCCCGATATTATTTTTACAGCATGCGTATGATGCGCAAGGCGAGCCCGTCTATAAAGCCCGCCCAAGCCCGACGAATTTACAAGGTGGGCAGCCGGATTACTATGTGACGCCCGCCAGTTTGCCGTCCATGAATATTATGCCGCCGCCGGCGAATGTGCCCATCCAAGGTGTTTGCGCACAAGGCGACACGCAATGTGGCGTGCTCAGCGCCCTTCCTATTGAAGGCACCGGATGCTTAGGCACAGGAGGCGCCGGCAAGGGAAGCGCGTGTGTTAATAATTATCCTGGTTTCGATGAACAAAATCAAACCATCGGCGGCAACACACCCATGGATAAAATGTTCAATCAAACCGTTGGCGTGAGCCCCAACCCGATGGATTCTAACTGGGGTGGCGTCGAATATACCGAGAATCTGGTTAAAGCGGGCTATTATAAAGACAATGAAGTGCGTATAGCAATCGCTTAATCAGTATCGTCTTTATTCTCTTCAATACTTGTGTTGCTAGGCTTACTCGTGTTGCTAGGCTTACTTGTGGCTAAATTCACCAGTCCTTCCACTACACCCGCTTGAAATTTAAGCGATTTGGTAATAATATAGAATAAAAAAATAGAAACTAACCCATAACCTAGCCATTTATATAAATCATCTAGTTTCATTATATATTATATATCGACGTTAATAATCGTGCGTTTAACTAAAAAATCAAAAATCGCATTAATACACGGCTTTGCTAATTTCTTGCGTTGCCCGTTTTTATTTACTGTTGTAATTGTGTTTAAACTGGTTGCGTCCGCTTGTATGGCCACGAGGAGTGCCGCCAAGGTGCCAAATTTTTGCATAATCGCAGCGGCGGCAACAGGACTCACACTCGGTATTTGCGACAACATAATCTCTCCAATATTCTCGGGGGTGATGTTATCTTTCTTAATGCGTTTACCAATGACTTCGGCGTAGGAAGTGGTGGGTTCATGCGTAGCGGGCTCATGTGTAGCGGGCTCATGTGTAGCGGGCTCATGTGTAGCGGGCTCATGCGTAGTGGGTTCATGCGT
>Ga0214919_10000269_pt1 | contig 87817 bp, 66 predicted proteins | sample LL1503_MetaG_FD_177994 | JGI IMG/M metagenome (GOLD analysis project Ga0214919, IMG submission 177994) | Freshwater microbial communities from Lake Lanier, Atlanta, Georgia, United States - LL-1503 | ecosystem: Environmental > Aquatic > Freshwater > Lake | place: USA: Georgia | collected...
CGATGCCGCCGTCACAGGCACCGGCATGATCCGGGCCCGCCGCGTCGCCTGCGGCGTGACCGATTCCTCGTTCATCATGGGCAGCATGGGGAGCGTGGTGGGCGAACGGCTCACGCGGCTCGTCGAGCGGGCCACGGCCGGCAAGTTGCCGCTGATCATCATCAGCGCATCCGGTGGCGGCGCCCGTATGCACGAGGGCATCCTGTCGTTGATGCAGATGGCGAAGGTGTCGGCGGCGTTGGCCCGGCATTCGCAGGCCGGGGGCCTGTTCATCTCCGTACTCACCAATCCCACAATGGGCGGCGTGGCAGCGAGCTTCGCGTCGCTGGGCGATCTCTGTTTCGCCGAGCCGCGGGCGCTGATCGGCTTCGCCGGGCCACGAACGATCAAAGCGACGATCCGTGTGGAGCTACCGAAGGGCTTCCAGACGAGCGAGTTCCTCCTCGAGCACGGCTTCATCGACCGCATCGTGGCCCGCAAGGATCTCAAGAGCGAGATCGCCCGGGCGATCGATTATTGCGGCGGGTAGACAAACCCCATCGCTCACGCTCCGGGCTCGGATCGGCCGCTCACGCCGGAGTCAACGCGTCGATCTTCGCGGCGAGGATGAAGTCGTTTTCGGAGAGGCCGCCGATGGCGTGCGTGTAGATCTCGATCCACAGGCGTTGGTAGCCCTCCAGATGCAGGTCGGGATGGTGCTGCTCCCGCTCCGCCAAAGCTCCCACGTTGTTCATAAGCTTGATGCACTCGCGGAAGTTGTTGAGCGCGAGGTCGCGGCGGATCCGCGTGCCGTCGTGCGTGAGCCGCCAGGCGGGCAGCGTGGCCAGCTGTGCCTCCGCTTCCGAGAGGGAATATTTCGGCACGCCCCCTTCGCAGGGGACGCACTTCTTGGCGGTGAGATCACAGGCGGCTTGGGGCGACGGCATCGGCATAACCCTCGGGATTGGGCACGTGGGGACAGGGAGACGCTCTCGTTTTTTCGAAAAAAGCTTCCCTGTCATCCTTTCGGAAACGCAGAAAAGGTACCATATTTCCGCTTTCCCGCCCGAGCCCCGCCGTTGAAGGACCATTTCCATGGCAAACCATGCACGCCGAAGCCTGCTCCTGAAGGCAGGTGTTGCGTGCCTCGCGTTGGCCGTTCTCGCCGCGGCAGGATTCTGGCTGATCGGCGGGCGGCAGGGCATCCTGCTCATGGTGGCCCGCATGCGGCGGTCTCATCCCGCGGCGAATCAGCCCGTGGCATGGAACCAGGGGCCGAGCGAGGCTCCCGCTGCCCGGAAGCCGAACATCATCGTCATCCTCGCGGACGACATGGGCTTCAACGACATCACCTTCAACGGCGGCGGAGTGGCGGGCGGCGCCGTCCCCACGCCGCAGATCGACTCGATCGGACGTGACGGCGTGAACTTTCCGATGGCCTATGCCGGCAACGCAACCTGCTCGCCATCAAGGGCGGCCCTGATGACCGGCCGCTATCCGACCCGTTTCGGGTTTGAGTTCACCAGTGCCCCGATCAATTTCGCCCGCGTGGTGGCGATGAACATGGGCAACCCGTTCCACAACGCCACCTACCACAGCGAGCGTGAGAAGGACGTGCCCCCGTTCCAGACACAGGGCCTGCCGACGAGCGAGATCACGATCGCGAAACTGCTCGCGAAAACGGGCTACCACACGCTGCACCTGGGCAAATGGCACCTGGGCGAAACCGCGGAATTCCATCCCGAACGTCACGGCTTCCAGGAAAGCCTTGGATTCCTGGCGGGGGGCTCGATGTATGACGACCCGACGAGTGCGAACGTCGTCAACGCGAGGAACCCATTCGATCCAGTCGACCGATTTCTCTGGGCGGCGCAGCCGAACGGCGTGCGGTTCAACGGCGGCCCCGTGTTCAAGACCGACGGCTACATGACCGACTACCTCACCGACCAGGCAATCGTGGCGATCGAGGCCAATCGCAACCGCCCGTTCTTCATGTATCTGGCCTACAACGCGCCCCATTCACCGCTGCAGGCCACGAAGGTCGATTACGACGCCCTGCCGCAGATTGGCAACCATTCGCTCCGCGTGTATGCGGCGATGATCCGCAATCTCGACCGCAACGTCGGCCGCGTGCTGGATGCGGTCCGGGAGCAGGGGCTCGAGAATGACACGCTTGTGATCTTCACGAGCGACAACGGTGGTGCCAACTACCTCGGGCTCGACGATCTGAACAAGCCGTATCGCGGCTGGAAGGCGACGTTTTTCGAGGGTGGTGTGCGGGTGCCGTTCTTCATGCGGTGGCCGGGGCGACTCCCGAAGGGAGAGCGTGTGGCCGAGCCGGTGTCGCACTTCGACATCTACGCGACGGCGGCGGCCGCCGCCGGCGCCACGTTGCCGGCCGATCGCATCATCGATGGCACAAACCTGCTCCCGTTCGTCGACAAAACCGCATCGGGGTGGCCGCACGAGGCGCTCTACTGGCGGAGTGGAAACTACCGGACGATCCGCATGGGCGACTGGAAGCTTCAGGTTGACGACACCCGTCGAAAGCAGTGGCTCTACAACCTCGCCGACGATCCGACCGAGCAGCACGATCGTGCCGCCGTAAACCCAGCCAAGGTGGCCGAGTTGGCCGCCACCCTGGCGAAGATCAACGCCGAACAGGCGAAGCCGCTCTGGCCGGCGCTGATCGAGGTGCCGGTGTTGATCGACAAGCCGCTGGGCCGACCGGTGGTCGAGACCGACGAATACATCTACTGGTCGAATTGACCCGTGTTATCAATACCGGCCTTCGAAGCCCGCGAAGCCGCCGTGGATGATCGTGCTCGAGCCGGCGTCGATCCCGGAGACGCTCGCCGGTCCGGTGATCACCGACGGCCACTGACCGTCGGCCTGGGCGATGTTGCCCACGCCCACCACACGGTAGCCCATCGAGAGCGTCCAGCGGTCGGTCACATCCCACGCCACGCCGGTGTCGACCGAACCCAGCCACGAGAACACGCCCAGCGTCGAGTGAACGTTGACCGGAGCGCCGGAGGCGAAGACGGCCTGCGTCCCCGAGCCGGTGGCGAGCGTCGTGGTGTTCGTGATCGAGTTGCCGGCGATCATGAACTTCGGCACCGAGGAGAAGCGAACCTGGGGGAGGAGCCGCCAGTCGAACTTCGCCCCCACCTGGGCCCCGTAGAGGTTGTTGTTGGTGGCCACGCCGAGGTCGAGCGTGCCTGGCGCGCCGCCGCCGGGAAAGCTCGTCTGCGTGAGCACGTCCTGGAGTTCGAAAAACCGAAACCCTGCCAGCCACATGAGATTGATCCGGCGGCTCGGGGCGGCCGGATCCTGCGAGAGAAACTCGGGCCGCTCCCAGAGCGAGTAGAGCCAGTTGATCTCGACGTCGTTGACGAGATCGGAGCGGCTGATCGTCTGCGCCGCGGCGTTGGTGAGGTACGCGGAGGCGGGCGTGCTCCCCACCATCACCCCGTCCGCCTGCGGGATGGCGTCGATCGTCGCCGGACTCGCCGTGGCCGTCGCCGACGTGCCGATGCCGTAAACACCCCAGTAGATGAATTCGACGGCGTTCTGCTGCCGTGGTCCAAACCAGCGGCCGACGTGCAGGTCGAGGCCACCGGGCCAGGTCGCTGCGGCGTTGCTGGTTGTGAGTTGCACGCCACCTGCTGGCTGCATGGTTGCCGTGCCCGCGGGAAGCGTGCGGGTCATCACCAGGCCGCTGGCTCCGGCGAACCAACGGGGCCAGTTCGGCAGCATGTCGGCTGCGGCACCGACGGGGATGCCGGTGAAGCCGCCGGCATAGAGTGGGTCGGCGATGTACATCGGCGGCGGCTCACCCACGGCGGGGAGTGCCGTCTCGGAGCCCGAGGGCCGTGCTGAAAGCGGTTCTCCCGGCGCCGCTCCAAGAGAATGCGTTGGCGGCTGACTCGACGGCTGCCCCAGAGCGGTCACGTCATTCGGTACCGGGAGCAGTTCCTGGGATCGGCCGGTTCGGGCCAGGATCGCCAGGCAGAGCACGGCGACGCACCGCCAGCCGGCCACGCCGCGGAACGGCGTTGGCAAGGCTGTCAGGCTCAAGCTGATGGGCGACGACACCATGGGGCAGACGCCAACGTGGAGGCGGAAAACGGCCGAGAACGACGGGGCCGGGAGGGTCTGGAAACGCCGACCGGGGGTCAAGCCCGCTTTGCCTGTGACAATGGCCACGGAGACGCATGCAGATCCCCCGGTTTACGCCGGGGGCTTTTATGGGGAGCGGGGACGAATCACGCGATTACGCCGGGGGCTTTTATTGCGTTCATAAAAGCCCCGAGCGCGAGCGACGGGATCGCCCCGGAGCCGCTCATTCGGCGGTACACTCGCAGGACAGTGCCGGCCGGCGAATCGCTGCTGCCTGATGCCACCGTGCGGTCACCAACCCGATCCCACCAAACCGTGGCATACACAGTCGTCGTGGAAGTCTGAGAAAGATGCCCGGTTCACGCAAAGAGCGGCACACGCGGGCTTCTGCCCTGGCCTGGCTCGACCGTCGAATCAACTTTGAGCGTGCGGTGCCCGCCTCCGCGGCGCCGGGCACATTTGGACTCGCGCGGGTCCGACGACTGCTGGCCATCATCGGGAATCCGCACCACGAGTTTCCGGTGGTCCATGTGGCGGGCACCAAAGGAAAAGGCTCGACCGTCGCCATGCTGGCCGCAGTGCTCCAGGCGGGCGGTCACCGGGTGGGCCGCTACCTGTCGCCGCATGTCGACGCCATCGAGGAGCGGATCTGCGTGGGCGGCCGGCCGATCTCCGCCGCCGACCTCGTGCGAGCGTTCAACGTCGTGATCCCTGCCGTCGAAGAGATGGACCGCGCCGCCAGCCGCCGCGGCTGCAGTGGCCCGACCTGGTTCGAGGTGCTGACGGCTGTGGCGTTCGTCCACTTTGCGCGGGCCCGCGTCGATCTCGCCGTGCTCGAAACCGGTCTTGGGGGCCGGCTCGACGCGACAAACGTCTCGCAGCCGGTGCTGTCGATCATCACGAGCATCAGCCTCGACCACATGCATCTGCTCGGCTCAACCGTCGGCCAGATCGCCACGGAGAAGGCCGGCATCATCAAACGCGGCTGCCCGGTGATCTCCTCGGCCGTCCACCCCGAGGCCCGGCGGGTGATCGAGTCAACCGCGGCCCGTCGCCGCGCGCCGCTCGTGCAGCTCGGGCGTGATTTCGAGGCCGTGTACCTGCCGGCGGATGGGGGCGATCCCTCCGCCGATCCGCTCGCCCCCGGCCGTGTGGCGGTGACGCTGGTCGATCCACCAACTGCCCAGCCTCTCGTCTTCCCGCTGGCCATGCGTGGCGGCCACCAGGCGATCAATGCGGCAGTCGTGGTGATGGCGGCCCGCAGCCTCGATGCGCGAGGCATTCGCGTGACAGACCGGGCAGTGGCGAAAGGGCTGCGTTCGGTCAGCCTGCCGGCGAGGATCGAACGGATCGCGGAGAAGCCGCTCGTCATCCTCGACGCCGCCCACAACGTCGCCTCGATGGAGTCGCTGGTGGCAACGCTCGCGCCGGCTGCACGTGCCTTCCGTCCGACGGTGCTCCTCTTCGCCGCCAGCGCCGACAAACAGATCACCGAAATGCTGACGGTGGCGCGGGGCCACTTCGACCACATCGTGATCACCCGCTATGCCACCAATCCGCGGGCTGCGACGGTATCACAACTGGTGGAGGCCTGCCGTGGGGCGGGCCTGCCCGCCCCACAGGTCGCGACAGCGCCAGCCGAAGCGCTGCGGCTGGCCCGATCGCTGGCCACGCCCCGCGGGCTGGTCTGCGTGGCCGGTAGCTTCTTCCTCGCCGCCGAGATTCGCGCGGTGATGGAGAAGCCTCTCAGTCCCGGTCGCTGAGCGTGTCAACCGCCTTCGCCAGCACCGGATCGACCCGTCGAGGCTGCGAGGCCTGCGACCCCGGCTCCGCCGCCCCTCCCCATCCGTCCTTGTCCTTCGCCGACACGATGTCCCTGGTTCGCCGCCAGGCCTGCAGGGCCTCGATCTGCCTGCCTGTGGGCGTGATTTCGCAGCCGCGGTCGGGGCTCACGCCCCAATCCGTATCGATGTCATCGTCGTCGCTCCGCCGGTGAATGTTCGCGCGGCTGGGACGCAGATACTCCGAGGTGGTCAGCTTCAGCAGGCCGCTGCCGTCCGACAACGGCAGGATCGACTGGACGGTGCCCTTCCCATAGGTGCGGCTGCCCACCACGATCGCCCGGCCGTGATCCTGCAGGCAAGCGGCCACCACCTCCGCCGCGCTGGCCGTGAGACCATCGACGAGCACGGCCATCGGCAGATCGGCAAGGGCGGCACCGCGTGTGGCCCGCCGCACGTCGCCGGTCGTTTCAGCATCATCGGCCCCCTGCCCCCCCAAGACGCGGCCTTTGGTCGACACGATCACACCATCGTCAAGAAAGATGTCGCAGACTTCGACCGCCGCCGAAAGCAGCCCGCCGGCATTGCCACGCAGGTCTAAAATCAGCACGCCGATGGGGCGCTTCTTGTAACCTTCTGCCTGCTTGTAACCTTCTGCCTGCTGGTGACCTTCTGCCTGCTGGTCAGCTTCTGGCTGCTGCCCAGCCTGCTCCTTGGCACCGGCCATGCGACTCGTGATCGCTTCCACGGCGCGGCGAAGCTCGTCGGCGGTGCGTTCGCCGAAGTTCGTGATGCGAATGGTCGCCGCAGCGGGCTCGCCTTCGACCATCCACTCCCACGTGCCATCGCCGCGGCGACGATCGCCCAGCACGCTTTCTGTCCTGACGATTTCCCGCACCAATGCGATATCGCGTGCCAGACCATCAGCACCCTCTGCCACTGAAGCCGCTGCCTGAGGTGACGCGACAGAGAGGAGCACGGCCGCGCCGGGCCTGCCCCGCAGACGGCGAAAAGCCTCGACGAGCGGCATCTGCAGAGTGGGGACGCCGTCGATGGCCAGGATCTGGTCGCCGCCGGCAATGCCCGCATGCCAGGCCGGCGAGCCAAACACAGGACTCACGACGGCGATGCCACCGAGTGGATCCGGCTTGGCCAACTCCAGCCCAACGCCGCCAAACTCCTGATCGAGCAGGCTCTCCAACTGGTCACGCCGGTCGCCGACGACGAAGGCGGAATGCTCGTCGAGACGGGAAAACACGCCCTCCATCGCCGCGTCGAAAAGGCTCTGCTGGTCGACCGGCTCGAGATACGTCCGCTCGATCGCCCCGAGCACCTCGGCAAATCGGCGGCCGTGGCCTGCGCGGTCACGGGCCAGCCAGGCCACGACCGCGGTAACGACCATCATGATCAGCACGAAGATGTTGCGTTTGGGCATGGCGGCGGTCGGGGCGGGCAGGGTCAGTCGACGGTGGAGGCGAGGGAATCGGCGGAGAGCATCTGGCCTTTGGCTACCACGGTCACCCCTTGCGGCGAAACCGTCAAGCCCCGGGCGGCATCTTCCGCGGGGTCAAAGCCAATCGCCATGCCGGGCGGCACCCGGACGCCCTTGTCGATGATGGCACGGCGCACCCGGGCGTGGCGGCCGATGTCGACCCCCTCGAAGAGAATGCTCTCCTCGACCCAGGCGAAGCTGTTCACCCGCACGCCGGGGCCGATGATCGATCGGGTGACCCGGCCACCGGAAATGATCGCTCCCGGGCAGACCAGGCTGTCGGTGGCCTCGCCGCGGCGGGCGTCGGGCCCCTCACCGGCGAAGACGAACTTCGGCGGCGGATAGGACGGGTAGTGCGTGCGGATCGGCCACTGGTCGTCGTAGAGGTTGAGTTGCGGGTCGACGTCGATGAGGTCCATGTTGGCCTCGAAGTAGGCGTCGATCGTTCCGACATCCCGCCAGTAGGCATCGCGTTTCCTGTTCTCATCGCGAAACGGGAAGGCATGCACGCCGTGGGATTCGATCACGGCGGGCAGCACGTCGTGGCCGAAGTCGTGCCGGCTCGCGCGATCGTGGGCATCCTCCTTGAGCCGCTCCAGGAGAAACGGCGCCGAGAAGCAATAGATGCCCATCGATGCCAGACACATGCCATCGCTCCCCGGGATCGTCGGCGGGGCGGCCACCTTCTCGTGGAAGGCCCGCACGCGGCCCGCGCCATCGACCTCCATCGTGCCGAATTCACGGGCCGCCTCTCGGGGCACGGGCAAGCTGCCGATGGTCACGTCGGCGCCGCTCTCCTCGTGCGCATCGATCAGCGACTGATAGTTCATCTTGTAGATGTGGTCGCCGGCGAGCACGACCACCAGCCGGGGCGCCGCCATCTCGAGGGAGTAGATGTTTTGGTAGACGGCGTCAGCCGTGCCGAGATACCAGCTCTCGTCCACCCGCTGCTGCGGCGGCAGCACGTCGAGAAACTCGCCGAGATCCCGACAGAAGAAGCGGTGCCAGCCGACGTTGATGTGGCGGTCAAGGCTGATGGCCTTGTATTGAGTGAGCAGGAGCACACGACGCAGTCCGCTATTGAGACAGTTCGACAGCGCGAAGTCGATGATGCGGTAGTTGCCGCCGAACGGCACGGCAGGCTTGGCGCGATCTCGTGTCAGCGGTTCGAGCCGTGCGCCTTTGCCACCGGCGAGCACCACCGCGACGACATCGCGGACCCGTTTTTGGTCCACGTGCTGGGAACGCATGAAAAACTCCTCTCCCGCAGGCCGCCGCCGTGCGGGGGTCGACGTGGTTCGACCCCGTCACAGCTGACTATACGCCCAACCCCCCGCTGGTGGCGATCCCGGCATTATCTACGGGCCTTCAAGAACGCTGTTTTGGGCTTGAAAGCGATCTGGCCTCCGTTGCGGCCGGTCTCTACCCTTCCCGCCGCTCGCCCGGCAGCAGCTGTCGTTCGGATACGGTAGTCGCACCGGTGCCCACCTGGAAACCACTGTCATGGCCAGCCGGTCAAAAGGCCACTCCCGCCGTGATCACGACACCGACTCGAGCGGCTCCCTCAAGCCGCTCGTAGTGCTCGTGCTGCTGGGGACGATCCTCTACGGGGCGTGGTCGGTCGTCAACAACGGCCCGGGAACCGCAGCGGTTGCCCCCGCGGAACCCGCGCGGGCGGATCTGGCATCTGCCCCGACATTTGCACCACAGGTCGACATTCCGGCCGCGCCGGGCGCAACACCCGCAGCTGCCCCCCAGGCCAACGCGTCCCAGGCAGCATCGAACGTCGCTGGTTCCATGCCGCCATTCCCCGCCGCTGCGGGCTTGCCGCCGGCCACGACCACGCCCGCCATGGCGGCAGCACCGTCGGCGGTGGCCACTGATGCGGCCCCCACCTATCTCAACGCCTTCTCAGCGCCTCCTCCCGTGGCGGATTCCACTGCCATGGCCGGGCTCGCCTCACCACGGGCTGGTGGGCTCACCTCACCACGGGCTGGCGAAATCGTCGGGCCACCAGGATCAGCTTTTGCCCCAACAGACGCGCTGCAGGCACCGCCGGCATCGAGCATCGGCAGGGAGGCGCCGCCGTCGGCCGCCTTCGCGTCGGCCTGGGCTGATGCCCACGACAAGCTCGCAGCGGGTCGCTACGCCGAGGCGCTGGCCGAGCTGTCGACTTGGCACGACGATCCCTCGCTCGGCCTCGAAGAGAGCCAGCGGTTGGAGGATCTCCTCGGACAATTGGCCGGCACGGTGATCTACTCGCAGCAGGACCTGCTGCTGCCGCCGCACGTGGTGCAGCAGGGCGAAACGCTGCTGTCGATTGCCGCGTCGCTGGCCGTGCCATGGCAGCTGCTCGCCAAGATCAACGGGGTGGAGGACCCGGCGCGACTCGTGCCGGGAGAATCGCTCAAACTCGTCCGCGGCCCCTTCGATGCCGTGGTGAGCGTGTCGCGACGGCGGCTGAGCCTCCAGGTGGGCGGCAACTATGCCGGCAGTTTTCCGGTCGTGGTGGGCAGGCAGATTCGTGAGCGAGTCGGCTCCGCGGTGCCCGTCGTCTCCGCCCAGCAGGGCGCTGCACCGGCGGAACAGACCGGCCCTGCCATTCAGGTGGCCTGGGCACAGCCCGGGCCCAGGTCGATCGGACTGGCGGGCGGCCTTTCCATCGCGGGAGTCGCCGATCCCGCCACGGTCTCCGACGACACCGTCCCGGGCACGAGCCTGATCGTCGCCGACCGCGATCTCGCTGAACTGGCCGACATCCTCGGCCAGGGCTCGCGAGTGCTCGTGCGACAGTAAGCACTTTTTCCCCGCCATCTACGCACGTATCGTGCCTCTCCCTCGTGGCGGCAAGTTTTCAACTTGTCCGTGTCTCCCTCTCCCCCGTGGCGGCAAGTTGCCTCCGCCACCAGAAAGCTGCTGTCGTTTAGATTGCGGCGGCATTCAGTCGCGTAGTGATTCGAGATACGCAAGCAGGTCGGCGGCCTGGCCGGCGGTAAGGTCGCGGAGCAGCTGCTCCGGCATGAGCGATGTGGGCAGGGCTTCGAGTTCATCAATCGTCGCGGCAGCAAGGTCGGTCCGCTTGCCGGTGGCATCGACGATGGAAACGGTCTCGTCGGTGCGGTGCACGACGAGACCCGTCACGGCCCTGCCGTCGTCCGTCACGGCGGTCCACGTTCGGTATTCGGGGGCGATCGTCTTGGAGGGTTCGAGCAGACTTTCGAGCAGTTGCCTGCGATCGAGCCGGGCTCCGACGCGGTCGAGCGCCGGGCCGACGCCGCCCCCCTTTCCAGCCATCGCATGGCAGCTGCGACACTGCACAACGCTCGATTCGGCGAAGAGCCTCCGGCCGCGGTCGGCATCGCCGGCGGTGGCGAGCATCGTGGCCGGATCGATCGCGCTGCCCAGCCGCATCACCCGCCGATCGGGCGACAGGAACCGCTCGAAGAGTCCGGCGATGACAGGGTCGGCCGCCGCGGCCGTGTCGAGCACGAGCGTGCGCGTGGCGGCGGGCAAGGCATTGTCGGCGACCGCGTCGGCGAGCGTCGAGGCCTGTCGCGTCGAACCGAAGAGATCGCCGAGCAGCCGTGTGCGCTCTGCGTCGCGATCGTCAGCCCGCCGCGCCGCCTTGACGAGCCGCTTGGCTTCCGCCGCGGCGATGTCGGCGTCGGTGGGCTGCGTCCGCTTCGCCTCGGCCGCAATCTGGCGGCCGAGCTGCCACCGTTCCCGCGCGGCATCGCGGCTCTCCTGGGCGAGCGCCGTTGGCTCGTCGACCGCAGCGAGTCGTGAGACGAGCCTTCGGTCGGCAGCATCGGCAGGGAGTGCCGCGATCCACTCGCGGATGAGTGCGACGCCCGCCTCATCGACGAGTTCCACGCCGATGTGCGGCATTCGCCCGGGGCCGCTCGTTGCCATCCGATACCAGAGCGTGGAGCGGTGCGGATCGCCGGGAGCGACCACGCGGGCCTCCGCGATCGCGAAGTCGCCCCGCGCGGGCCGCATCCCCACGACGTCGAGACCGGCGGTGGGAATCTCCGCGTTCAAATGCACGTGCGGCACGCTGCCGCCGCCGAACCGATGGCAGCCGCCGCAGTTGACGTGGAGGTAGGCCCGGCCGCGGCTGTCGAGCGCTGCCGTGCGATCGTGCGGATCGGCAAGCCTCGGCAGCTCGTCTTCCTTTCCGGGCCGCTGGATGGTGGCGAACGGATCGGTCTCGGAATCGGGCTCGATGACGACGTCTTCGAGCAGGCCCTTGTCGCGGAATGCCCGCAGTTGATTGGCCGGGGCTGGGCTATTCGGGCCGGTCACATCGCGATTGAGCTGGGCGACGTTGAAGGCGAGCGTGGTCTCCGCCCACTCGGTGTGGCACCGCTGGCATTCGTTCCGCGAGAGGAACCGCCAGGTCTGGTGCCGCACGCCGCCAGGGGCCGCGGAGTCGGTGATCGAAAGCGGCAGGCTGCGACCAGCGGCGGGCACGAGGTCGGCGTCGGTGCCCGCCTCGTTCCAGGCATAGGAATAGCCACGCCAGTGGCGGCCGTCGAAATGCAGCAGTTGCGTCTCGAGCTTCCGCTCGCTCGCCGGGTCGCCCGCCGTCATCTCCATGGCAAACGTTTTGGCGAGCACGGTGCCGGGCGGATAGGCGAGCTTGGCCGAAAACATCGAACCGGCGACGGGGGCCTTGGTCGGATGGAGCTTCACCGCACCGGTGCCGGGGAGCCCGATGATCCGCTGCGACGTGGCATGATCGGCCCAGGCCTCGGCCGCGATCTCGAAGGGCGTCACGCCCGGCATCGGCTCGTGCTTCGCCGTGTCGGTGAAAAGGCCGGTCTCAGAGAGCTTTTCTGGAAACGTGCCCGTCTCGGCGACCGCATCGCTCGGCATGAGTTCGTGGATCGAGCCGTCGTCGTAATCGAGGATGAAGAGTTCGCCGTCACGGTCTTCGGCAAATGCGATGACGCGGATCGTGGGGGGCACGAGATCAACGAGCGGCCCCGGTCCGTCGCCCGTGGCGGCGATACTCCACACCCGGCGAGTTACCCAGTCGCCGAAGACGTAGCGGCCGACAAGCTCTGGAAACTTCTTCCCGCGATAGACGATGCCGCCGGTGATCGACGCCCCGGCCGTGTGCGGCACCTCGCACCATGGCTTCACGATCGGGGCTGGCCCTTGGGGCCAGTCGCGATGGATCGGGTTGCTCGCCTCGACGAGGCTCCAGCCGTAGTTGTCGCCGGGCTTCACGCGACAGACGAGTTCCCACACTTCGAGGCCGACGTCGCCGGCCCAGAGTTCGCCAGTGCCGCGGTCAAAGCTCATCTTCCACGGGTTGCGGTGGCCGAAGGAATAGAGTTCGCCGCGGGCGCCGGGCACGTTCACGAACGGATTGTCGGCGGGAATCTCATAGCCGCGGCCGGGAGCGGGGTGATCGACGTCGATCCGCAGAATCGAAGCCCGCAGGTCGGTGACGTCCTGACCAGTCTTGTGGAAGTCTTCCGGAAAGTGGTCGCCGCCGTCGCCCGTCGAAATGTAGAGCATGCCGTCGGGGCCGAAGGCGAGGCAGCCGCCGTTGTGGCCACCGGCCGGCCAGGTGATCACCTCGACTTCGCTTGCCGGGTCGGCCCGCGGCACACCGGCGTCGTCGATCACGGTGAGCCGTACCACCCGCGTGCTCTCGGGGTAGGGGGGCCGCGCTTCGTCGCGATAGCCGACGGTGTAGCAGAGGTAGCAGAAGCGATTGGTGGCGAAGTCTGGATGGAACGTGAGATGAAAGATGCCACCCGGCTTGAGAGCCTCTTGCGGGCTTCGCTCTGCATTGAGCCGTGCGACCAGATCGGCGGTGTTGACGAACGGGTCGGCCTCGCGGCAGTCGCGGTCGGCTGGCAGCGAATAGGCTTTGCCGTATTGCTCCGTGACAAAGCAGCGGTCGCTCCCGGGCGCGAAGGCGAGCGAGGTGGCGGCCGGAAATCGCACATGCTCATACACCCGCTGCGACCGCAGCGGCGGGGGCGGCTCGGGAGTGCCGTTGACCCGCGACGCCGTCCACGGCACGGGGGCCGCGCTGGCCGTGGTCACCAGGGCCTGGAGCACGACGGCGACGACAACCACATGAAGGGGCATTTTCATGGTGAGTGGCTTTTGCCACGCGTTCTTCCGGGGTGCATCGGGCTGCCTCTAAAGAATGGCACACCGACGAAGAAAGTTAGCCCGGCGGGCCCATTTCCCGCAAAAATCCGCGGCCGAGCCCCTTCCTCGCCTCACCGAGCCAGGATCCGGCCAAAAAGCCGGCCACAGAGTGGCCTGTGCGATGCGCGAGGCGGTTCGCTCGCTCCCTCCCTCCAACTGCTCGACGTGAAACAAAAAGTGTTCTTGCGTACACTATACTGCTTGATGCGGGCCCGCATCGCGACGAACCGTCGCCAAGCGTACATTTGGTGAGCAATGGACTTTGAGATCGTCGGCGAGGTTGTGAACGTCGAGACGATCGCGATCAACCTGTCGATTCGGGAGCGTATCGACCTGAGGGCCCGCTACGGCGGCAGACGTTGGCGGAAGCGGAAAGGCGAAGCGATGATCCGAGGGCGAAATGGTATACTTCTCCGCGTTGAGTTGCATTGGTACGAGGCTCATGGTGTCGGCAAGCGAAAGATCAAAATCAAACGCTTTGTGGAGTAATGCAATGGTCGCCGAAGCAGCCTTGCGGTTTGTCGTGTGCGTCAACGATGAGGGCGTTGAGGACATCTCGCTCGGCGTGGTGTATCGCGCGCTCCCGGACGAGGCGGCGTCCCGAGAAGGATTCCTGAGAATCGTCGACGATTCCGGGGAAGACTATCTGTACCCGCAGGATCGCTTCATTCCGATTGATGTCCCCGAAGGGGATTCCGGCCGGGTCTCGGCGGCTTGTGCGCAGCGATAAAAGATAAGCGGCCATTGTGCCCGGCCGTTGGCCGGAATCGGACGTGGCCGTTGGCCGCCCCCCGGTCGGTTCACGCGATGACATCGCAGAGTATGCCACGGATGCGGTCGAGAACGCTGCGGGACACGGCGCTAAACCACACCACCGCCAGTCTTTGGGCGACCGTGTAGATGCGATCGACACGAACCGTTCCTGGATGGTTCAGCCGACCATCGTCCAGATCGGCCGAATCAATGCGAAACGACCAGCCTCCCGTCGTCGCGGGCATGAACTTCGTACGTGAGCGCGGTGCGTGGGGGCTGGTCGGCTGTGGCCATACGGTGGCTCCAAGATACAGTCGTCGCGGATACAGTCGTCGCGACAAGCCGGAACGGTGCTCTGGCGAAGAACGCTGATGGCTGCGGAGTGTACAGGGGATCACCCGCGCAGTCCATCCCCCGCGCGATTGGCCAACCCGCGCGGGGCTCGGGAGTGCCGTTGACTTCTTCGCGAGCCGGTTCACCGGTATTCGGCCCGGCCCCAGGTGGTGGCGCGTTCCCAGACGAAGATCCGGCGCGGTTCCGAGGGGTTGCGGCCGTCGTAGAGCCGATACCGCTCGAGCCGCCCCTCGGCGTCGCCCCACATCGTCTGCCAGGTGACGGCCAGCACGTCGCCCGACTGCGGCGGATCGTCGGCGCAGCTGAGCAGCTTCCAGGGGATCGCATATTCGGCGACATACCCGCGGCCGTCTTCGTCTATCCGATAGGCGGCGCGGAAGCCCTCGGGATTGACCGCGACGGCGTCGAGGTTCATGCCGTGGTTGATCGCTAGGCAGGGTGTGCCGCTGGCGGCGTGGTACCACATTGTCAGGTGACTGAGCCGCGGGTTTTCCGCCACCTCGATTTCGGCGGCGGTCGGGGCCGTCTTGCGCTGCTCGTAGTAGCACGGTGCGTTGCCCGCCGCCGGCCAGCCGAGGGCCCGGTCGGTGGACAGCCGCACCTGCAGGCCACCGCCCCGCCAACCAAAGCCGGGATCGATCGCGGGATCGCAGGCATTCCGCATCGGCATGGGGTCGCCCACGTGGGCGGCGATATAGAGATGGCGGTTGTCAAACATCAACCGGCCGTCCATCCATTCGGCCGCCGTTGGTGAATTGTCGCGGGCAGTGAGAAAGCCTCCGGCCTCCTGCCAATCGTCGAGTTGGCCGTCGATCTCGACCGGCCCGGTCGCCCGGACGACCGGCAGCGATTCCCGCTGCCCTGGCCGGCCGAAAACCTGGTATTCACTCTCGAGCCCCCGGGTATCTAGGGAGGTGGCTGCAGGTGGATGGGGGATGCCGACCTCCACCGGCAGCCTGCGGACAAAGCGGTTTGGCTTCCATTGAATCCCGACGGCGTTGCCTCCCGACTCCGGAGAAAACCGCGCGGCATCCCCCGCCGCGAGCCGGTTGGGGAACCGGCCAACGCCGGCTGCTGACTTGCCCGTGGCGATCACCTCGCCATCGTAGACCTGCACGTCTGTCACGAGGCCGCCGCCCGCCATCACCGCGAATTCGGTACCGAGATCCAGCACGTCGGTGGACGGCGTTGCCAGACGGAATCCATGCATGCCCTTGGGCATCCGCACGGTGGCGTTGCCACTGTGCAGAAAGGCCTGCAGCTCGCCCTGCAGGTCGATCTCGCCCGGCCCCTCGAGCGTGATCACCACGCCGTTTGAGAGCGTCAGTTCGATGGCGCCGCCAAGGAGGGCCACGCGGCCAGCCTTGAGCGACTGCCCGATGGCAAGCGGCCTCTTCGGATCGCTCGGCAGCAGAAACCTTGCCTGCGTCACGGTGGCCAGGCCCTGATCGACCAGCGGACGGGCTGGTGAGATCAAGAAGAGCCACACCGCCACTGCCGTGGCGACGGCCATCGCGGCGGCAGCGAGCATCGCCGCCGTGCGGCGGATCGAGTGCCCGGGCCCCGCATTATCCGGCCTGGTCTCGCCTGGCCTGGTCTCACCTGATGTAGTCTCGCTCAGCGGTGGCAACCCCGGCGTGAGCAGCGTCGCATAATCCCAATAAAGCCCCGCATGCAACGTGGCAAATTCGCGAAATGCCTGCCGCGCGGCCTGGCTCCCTTCCAGAATCTCGCGCAGCCGCAGTTCGTCGGCCTCGGTCAGGGTGCCGTCGGCGAGCGTGTTGAGCAGCGCCGCGAGCTCATCGTGCGCATCAAGTGCGTTGCCTGCTGCTGGCGGGAGCGGTGCGGTCATAGCAGGGCCTCCTCGGCGAGCGTCTTGGTGATGCAGTCGAGCAGCACCTGCCGGATCCGGCGCAGCCGGTCGGAGAGCGCCTTCGGAGTGAGCCGGATCGCCGCGGCCATGTCGGCCACCGACGCCTTCGGTTCATAGCGTTTCACCAGCAGTTCGCGGTGGGGGCGGGGCAGTTTCGCGAGGCAGGTGGCCAGGGCCATCCGCCGGCCGTCGAGCACGGGCTGCGCCCCGGTGGCTTCGTCGGCCAACGTGCGGGCGAGCACGTCGTCGAAGACCAGCCGCAGCCGCTGCCGCCGCTTGAGGGAAGCGAGCGTCTGGAACCGGGCGAACGCCAACGCCCATGGCAGGAAATCGCAGTTCGCGTCGAACTCCGCGGCCTTCTTCAACAGCACGAGGTTCGTCTCCTGGAGGATGTCGTCGGCGTCGGACGGGTTCCAGACAAGCGAGAAAATGAAGGCGTGCAGCTGCCGCTGGGATTTGGTGAGATGCGCGACGAAGTCGTCGGAGGCCGGCATGGACTATTTGGAAAACCCGCGTTCGCCGGATAGCTCGAAGTCGAACGTGTTTTTGGCCCCACTTTTCACTTCCGCCGAGAGCGGCGTCGTTGATGGATCCCGGTATTTGGCGGGGATGTCGGGCCGGGGCTTGGGTGGCGGAGCGGGCTTGTCCGGATCGATGCCGGGAACAAACGGCATCACCACCACCTTGCATGGCCCCAAATAAGCACCGTCGCCGGGTTTGAACGTCGTCAGTGAATACTTCCCCGAGGCGTCGGTGCGGCAGCCTGCCCCCGGCCGATTCGCGGGCAGGAACTGCACGATCGCGTCGGCGACCGGCTTGCCCTGCGATGTGACCGTGCCAGAGACCTTCGCCATCGTGGGCCGGCCGCAGCCGCCGGCTAGCAGCAGGCCGACGAGACAAGTCGCTGCCAGTGTGCCATGGTGCAATCGTCGCCCGCTCATTCCGGCACCGCCTTCGTCTGCCCCGAGTCGCGGATCGCCAGGAGACGGTACAGCAGATTGTCGATGCTGCCATCGACCCATCGCACCGAGCCGTCGGCCATCGTGAACTGGGCGCCGATCGCGTGGGCGGAGCGGAAGGGCGTGGACCCGTCAACATTCGCCAGATAGCCCGCGTCATTCGCTGAATAGAGGGAATTGGAGCACAGTGTCGAGCCGACATGTCGGCTCGACGTGATCGCTGCCGTATTGATGGCTAAGCCTTGATAGCAGTAGCCGCCGTTGAACCAGCCGACAATCCCACTGGCCCGGCATTGGTTTTGATTCGTGCCGTCGAACCCCCATGCGGATTGCTCACCCACCAAGAGCGTCTTGGTGAGTCCGTCGGTGATGTCCTTGGGCTGGCATCCCTTGCTGCTGCCGCCGCCATACCAGACCTGGACCGGGGTCGTGGTTTGGCCGACCAGCGGCACGCAGGCTGACGCATTGATCACTCCGTTGGTGCAGGCAGCGCAGTTGGTGGAGCCTAGGGACGACGACGAGCCAGTCGTTCGATCCACATCCGGACAGCGATCAAGGGAGGTGGCAAGGTTCGAGGCTTTGAAAGCACGGTCGCTTGCGCCGGCGACGGCCGCGTAGCTCGGAGCGAGGTTCCCCGATGCATTGTTTCGCCTCACGACCTGCGGTATGGGGCTCGACGGACAGACGAGCGTCGCCGTCCGCATGGCTTTCATTGCCGTGGTTGCATCGTTATTGCCGGGCTGATCACTGCCGCCGTACTTGTAGCCGTTGACCGTCGCTTTGTTGGTAACGTATTCGTTCCATGTCGGCATGAGGGTCGTGTCGTAAACCTCCCGGAGTTCCATGTTGGGCAGGATCATGACGAACCACGAATACCCATGATTGTTTCCGACTGCCCCCGTTGGAAACGTCGATTTCTGATCGAGGAACGTGTGGCAGGCCAAACCGATCTGCTTGAGATTATTGCCGCACGAACTACGGCGGGCCGCCTCCCGTGCGGCCTGCACGGCCGGCAGGAGCAGGCCGACGAGCGTGCCGATGATCGCGATCACGACCAAGAGTTCGACGAGCGTAAAGGCCGTGGGGGACCGGCGAGCGGCCTGCTGCCGTCGTAAAAGCGAGCGGACGAATACGGTGTTGTTCATGACCACCTGCCCCCCTCTGTAGAAAAAAACAGCTGCCAAAAGAGTTAGCCGATCGCCACCCGTTTCCGCACAATCGTGAAAAAGCCCTTGTTTTTCGGGCGTTTGCGGGATCGTTCCCGGCGGCGCTAATACACCCTGAGTCGCCGACTTCCCCAGTGAAACCGAACTGCTGGGAGTGAGTGAAGGATAGCCCGGTCAATGGCACTTCGGCAACGGAACGGGGATGACCATGAGATTGGAAAGAACGAACATGAGAAATCGCACGCAACTGATAACCCTAGCTGCCGGCCTGGCCCTGACCGCGTCGCTGCACGCCCAGGATGCCGGGCAGAACATGATCGGGCGGCAGACCCAGAACGAAGGATTCTCCGCCGTGCCGGCCAAGACCGCCGTCAAAATTGATGGCAAGCTCGATGAGTGGGATCTGTCTGGGCAGATCTGGAGCTATGGCGACGCCTCCTTGCGCGACACGTTCTCGGTGAAGACCGCCGCCATGTGGGACAAGGACAACCTCTACCTGAGTTTCCTCTGGCGCGATCCCATGCCGCTCAACAGCACGGTCGATCCGGCCTTCGAACCAGAACGCGGCTGGATGGCCGACGCGGTGCAATTGCGGGTGCTCGCCGGCAAGCAGCCGAGTTGGTTCACGATGTGGGGGTTTGACAAGGGGACGAAGCCGGCGGTTCATGCCTATTACTGGCCGGAGGAGAACAAGCAGGAAGGCGGCAAAACCGTCCTGCGCTACACGGGCAAGGCCCAAGACGCCGCTCTCGGCGACGGCGTGGAATCAGCCTACGCCCTCCTGCCCGATGGCAAGGGCTTCATCCACGAACTCAAGCTCCCCTGGCAGGTGGTCTACAACCAGAACTGGCAAGGGGCGGCCGGCCAGACCCTGCGCATGGGCATGGAGTTCCTCTGGGGCCGACGCGCCGGCCGCGACATGCCGATGCACCGCTACGCCGACAACATGCAGCCGGGGGCCACCAGCCGCGAGTTCTTCTGGGGTGCCAAAAACCTATGGGGCAACCTGACCACCGTGGCGGCGAGCGTCAAGGAGCCGCGGCCGTACGTCGAGGGCTCGCTCAAACCGCAGGGCACGATCCCCGTGCGCGTCCAGATGCCGGCAGCGGCCAAGACCTTCACCGTGGCCATCAACGACCGCGAGGGCAAACGGGTGCGCAACCTGGCCGGCGGCTATGCGGTGAGCGATTTGACCGTGGCCCGCGACGGTGACCAGGCGACCGTGGAGGTGATGTGGGACGGCCTGGACGAGACCGGGACACTGGTCGCGCCGGGCGCTTACGCGGTGCGTGGCCTCACCCAGGGCGGGATCGACGGCTACTACGAGATGAGCTTTTACAACCCCGGCACGCCGCCGTGGCAGACGAGCGACGGGCTCGGGGCCTGGGCCGCCGACCATACCGCCTCGCGGCTGCTCGCCCGCTCCGGCGCGAACATGGTCATCGCCTGCGACTTCGCCGAGGGCGGTTACGGCACCTTCGCGGTCAAGCCCGACGCCACCAAGGCCTGGAGCGAGAAACGGGGCGCCAACGTCCTGGCCGCCACGGCGGATTACGTCTACAGCGTGCCCAACGACTGGGGGGTGAGCGGGGTGCAACTGCTGCGACTCAATGCCAAAGACGGCACCTTCGCGCCCTTCGTCCGCGACGGCAAGGAACTGCCGATGCCGCTGTCGTTCCAAGACCTGCTGGGCATCCCGCCCGCCGCAGCGGGCGCTCAAGCCGCACCGCTGCCGAAGTCCCGCGCGCTCGCCGTGGCGGACGGCGTGCTGATCCTGGCCACCGACGACAACCGGCTCTGGCTCTTCGATGCGAACTCCGCGCAGCGTATCAAGCAGACGACCCTTGAACTGACCGGCTTTGACGGGAACTATCCCTTCGCCTTCGACGGCAAGGCGGTCTACTTCTTCCGGCAGAAGGAACTGGTGAAGGTGGGGATCGAGGCGCTCAGAACCGAGGCCAATCCCAGCGAGAAGGCCGTGGTGGTGCCTTTGAAAAACGCTGTGGAACTCCCCGGCGCGATCGCCTGCGATGACGCGGGCAACCTCTATGTCACCGACCTCGGCAAGGACTTGCAGGTCAAGAAGTTCGCCCCCGATGGCAAGCAGCTCGGCACTTTCGGCAAGCAGGGCGGCCGGGCGCGGCAGGGCGCCTTCGACCCGCAGGGCATGCGCTCCATGGCCGGGCTGGCGGTGGACGCCGCCGGTAACGCCTGGGTGGCGGAATACTCGCACCTGCCGCGCCGCGTGTCGGTATGGAAGCCGGACGGGAAGCTGCTCCGCGACTTTATCGGCAACGGACCCTACGGCGGGGGGTGCTTCATCCACGATACCGACCCGACCAAGGGCGTGGCGGAATTGAATGAGATCACGCTGGATCCCGCCACGCACGCGTGGACGGTCGCGAGCGCGATGGTCAACCCGGACCCGGCCAAGGGCGACTTCGTGCTGCCCGGCCAGACGCACTACGGCACCGGCAATATCTTCTTCAGTGCCGCATCTGGTGAGAAGCACGAGTATTTCAGCTCGCTCGGTTACGGGCACAACACGCCGGTCTTCGTCATGATGAAAGTCGGCCAGGAGTGGCAGTCGGTGGCGGGCGTGTTCACCGTCGCCCGGCTGCAGAACCTCTTCGTTCCTTACAAGAACGAGATCGCGAAGAACTCCTTCGGCGACTACGCGGACAACGATCCCTGTGACCTGCTCATCTGGAATGACTTCAACAACGATGGCTACGTGCAGAAGAGCGAGTGCGAGATCGTGCCCTCGCTCACGAAACACAAGGTGACCGACGGCAAGCCCGTCCCCATGGACGGCCTGGCCCTGCCGATCAACGGCTTCGACGGCGGCAGCCGCGTCGAACCGACGGACTTCAGCTTCTATAGCGACGGCGTGCTCAAGACGGCGGAGAACAGGGGCGTGTTCCGCTGGAAGCCCGTGCGATTCCGTGACGGCGGCCGGCCGGTCTATGGCACGGCGGGGATTTCGCACCTGACGAAGGAGTTCACGTTGGTGCAGGCGGTGCCGGTGCCGGGCAAGGACCTGGTGGTCAGTTTCATCAGTCAGGACCGCAAGGTCTACGCGGCCGGCTTCACTAAGTCCGGTGGCCAGGTGGTTTGGAAGTACCTTTCGCCGTACCACTCGGTGCATGGCTCGCACATTGCCTCCATGCCGCGGCCGGGCCTGCTGATCGGCTGCTTGAAGATCGCCGGGATCGTCAAGAAGTGCGGCGATGGCACCGATGTGTTCATGATCCGCGGCAACCTGGGGGAGGACTACTACCTCACCACCGACGGCCTGTTCGTGGACATCCTCACCAAGGATGCCCGCATTCCCGGCCTAATGGTGCCGGAAGACGAGACGGAAATGCGGTCGCTCTCGTTCGCGGCGTTCAGCGGGGGCATGGAGCATTTCAGCGGCGTCATCAGCCGGCAGGCCGATGGCGTCGTGCGCTGCAGCGGCGGCTTTCCGGCTGGTTCGGCCGGCAACATCATCCGCATCGAGGGGCTGGAGTCGATCCGCCGCTTCACCGCGGCTGATCTCAACGTGAACCAGGAAGCGCTGGTCAAGGCCGACGGGGACAACACCCGCCGCGCCCTGGCCGCCGCCAAGCCCAAGGAGCCGTTCCCCATCGCGCTGGCGCTGAAGGACGCCAAGGGCGGAGTCGACTGGACCAAGGCGAAACCGCTGCGGATCGCAAAAGAGGGCCAGCCGGTGACCGCCGAGTTCCGCGCCGCCTATGACGCCGACAACCTCTACGTCGCCTACAACGTGAACGACCCGACCCCATGGAAGAACAGCGGCAATGACTACCATCTGCTCTTCAAGACCGGCGACGCGGTCGACTTCCAGCTCAGCCCCAGCGGCAACCAGACCGCCAGTGCCGGGGCCGGCGATCTGCGCATCATGATTGCCAATTTCCAGGACAAGCCCGTGGCCGTGCTGCTGAAGCCCGTCGCTCCCGGCGCGCCGGCCGCCGACACGTTCACCTTCTCGTCACCGGTGATGACCGTGGCCTTCGACCAGGTCAAGTTGCTCGCCGACGTCGTGCCGGAGGTGGCGGTGCGTGGTGATGGCTACTCGGTCACAGCCAAGGTGCCTTGGGCACTTCTCGGCGTGCAACCCACGCCTGAGCTGAAGCTGCGCGGCGACGCCGGCTTCATCCTCTCCGACCCGTCGGGAGTGTTCAACACCGCGCGGGTCTACTGGTCGAACAAGCACGCCAACCTGGTCAGTGACCAGCCCAGCGAGGCGCTGATCACTCCGCAGGGCTTCGGGGAATTCATTTTAGGCAAGTGAGCGGGCAACCAACCGCAACGAACTTGAGTAACCCTCATGAACATTATGAAGCCCTCCCTCTTGCTGATTCTCCTGCTGTGCGCGTTTGCGGCGACGAGGTCGGGTAGCGCTGGAGAATCGCCGCGCCTCGTGACCGTCGCGCTCCAACAGGGTGTCGGCGGCTACCACGGGGTGGAGGACACCTATCTCTCCTCGTATTATCGCCCGCCGCAAACTCCGAAGGAGCAGAGCTTCGGCGGAGTCCCCACGCTCGCCGTGCACGACCGCGGCGAAACCAGCAACTATCGAGCGTTGATCCGCTTTGACCTCAGCGACATCCGCGGCCGGATCGTCGGTGCCGCACTCGTGCTCACCAAGTCGGGCCGCAGTCCGAACGGAGACAAGTACTTCAATCAGACCATTTCCCTAAACCGTATCGCCGACGCCAACGCGGGCTGGCAACCCGGCAGCAGCGGATACGGATACGAGGAGGATGTCGCCACGTGGGCGCATCGCTGCGAGCCGCGCGCGCCATGGGCCGGCAAGCCCGGCCTGATGGAACCGGGGGTGGACTACGTCGCCGAACCGCTCGCCACCGCGCCGACCGGCGTCGAACTCAACTCGCCGATCACGCTCCCGTTCAACGATGCCTCGTTCCTGAACGAATGGGCGGCCAACCCCGATCACAACGCTGGCTTTCTGTTGCAGGAAATCAAACCCCTCTCCGAAATAATCCGACAGGGCGGCGACACGTTTTCCAGCTCCGAGGCCGAGAAGATCGAATATCGGCCCAAGCTGATCCTGCAAGTCGAAGGGGCCACCGCAAGTGGCCTGGCCGAGGCGGCTCATCCGCCGATCCCGGTCGCGTTCACCCTGGCCGCGCCCGGCTACGTGACGCTCGTCATCGACGACGCCGCGGGCAACCGCGTGCGGAACCTCGTCAGCGAAACGCCGTTCCCCGCCGGCGAAAACACCGTCTGGTGGGACGGCCTCGACGAAAGTGGCCAAGCCGATGTCAGCCCGCGCGGCTACTACAAGATCGCGGGCAAATTGGTCGCGCCGGGGACATACACGGTCCGCGGACTGTTCCGCAAAGACCTCACGCTCCACCACGAATTCACGGTCTACAACCCGGGCAGTCCGCCGTGGCCGGCCGAGGGCGTGCCGGGCAGTTTCTGGCTCGCCGACCACTCGCCGCCGTGCGAAGCCCTCTTCACGCCGGGCCCCGAGCCGCGCGTGTTGATTGGCAGCTACGTCGTCGAGGGTGGCTCAAGCCTGGCGTGGCTCGATCTCGACGGCCGCAAGCAGCGCGGCATGGGCTGGCTCGGCGGCGGCCACTGGACCGGCGTCTCCTGCCTCGCCCGTGACGTCGGCGCTGCGCCGCTCCCCGATATCGAGGTCTATGCCGGCACCACCTTCCCCGTGAAGGCCCAGAAGAAAGGTGAACCCGACACCGTCGAACTGCGGCTCATCGGGGTGCGCCCGGCGCCCGCCAAGGAAAACCGCGTCATCCTTGTGCACGCGTTTCCCTCGCTTGCTGCCGATCCCGCGCATGCGTCGCTGCTCGGCGGGTTGGCCGTGCGCAACGGCCTGATCTTTGCCAGCGTCCCCACTCGGAATCAACTTCATGTCATCGACGCCCGCGAAGGAAAAATGCTGAGGTCGTACGCTCTGGAAGACGGCCGCGGAATGGCCTTCGATGGCCGTGGGCGGCTGGTCGTGCTCTGTGGCAAGCGGGTGGTTCGACTCGAGGTGCCGCAGTCGCCCGCGGACGTGGCCGCTCTCGCGGCCTTGCCCGCGCCGGAAGTGCTGGTCGCACAGGGGCTGGACGATCCCCAGCGTCTGGCGCTCGACGCCGCCGGCGGGATTTACGTCTCCGACCGCGGCCAGTCCCACAACGTGAAGGTATTCGCCAACGACGGCCGGCTGCTGCGAATGATCGGCAAGCCCGGCGTGCCCTCGGTCGGGCCGTACGACCCGCAGCGAATGAACAATCCGGCCGGCCTCAGCGTCACCGACGAAGGTCACCTCTGGGTGGCCGAGTCGGACGAAGCGCCGCGGCGGGTCAGCGTCTGGAAGACCGACGGCACGTTCGTTCGCGCGTTCTACGGCGGCGTCCGCTATGGCGGCGGCGGCATGCTCGACCCGCGCGACGCCACCCGTTTCTACTATGGGCCGAACGACTACGGCATGGAATTTAAGGTCGATTGGCAGCGCGGCGATAACAAGCTCGTGCGGGTCTTGCATCGCCCGGCCGGCAAGGTACGCGAGTACGTCGGCAGCCCGGAAGCGTCAACCTATGCTTTTGACCGTCAGTATTTGACGAACCAGAACAACGTCTGGCTCTGCGGCGCGAACCTCATCCGCATCTGGCTCCTGCGCGACGGCCGCGCCGCGGAAGTGGCGATGGCCGGCCGCGCCAACGAGTGGGCCGGCCTTGAGCGTGACGAGTTCCGCGGGCTCTTCCCGGGTGTCAACGAAAAGACGAAGATCGATATTGAGTTCCTCAAAGGCTGGCTCTTCGCCTGGTCCGACCGCGACGGCGACGGAAACGTGCAGCCCGCCGAGGTGACGCTCATGCGACTGCCGGAGAGCCGGCGGACCTGGATCGTGCCCGTCATCGCCCAGGCCGGGCTCGCGCTGACCTTCGGCAACGGCTATCGCCTCGAACCGAACGGCGTCGATGAGCGTGGCGTGCCGCTCTACGACATGGCGCGGGCCACATCCATCTTCGAACCTGCCGGAACAACCCGGCTGCAAGCAGTTGGCCTTGGCGACGGCTGGACCACAAGCCTGGCCGGTCCGATCGCCGGTTACCGCGATGGCCGACGCATCTGGACCTACCCCAGCCGTTGGACCGGCCTGACCGCCCAATACTACGACCCGCTCAGCCCCGCCGCCCCTGGCCTCATCGTCGGCCTCACGCGGCTGTCGGGCGAACCGCTGAAGCTCGCGAACCCCGACATCGGCCCCGTCATCGCGGCCAACGCCAACAACGGCACGATCAACCTCCTTACCCGCGACGGCCTCTACATCGGCATGGTGGGCCGAGACAATCGCGTCGGCAAAGCAATAAGTGCCTTCCCTGCCGCGCCGCGTGGTCTCGACATGACCGACCAATCCTTCGGCATGGAACACTTCTTCCTAAACATGGCCCAAACGCCCGATGGCAAGGTCTACGCGCTGACGTGCTTCGGCATCGTCCGCGTCGACGGGCTTGACTCCGTCCGGAGACTGCCGGATGCGAAGCTCGAGGTCGGCAATGACATGCTCGCTAAGGCCGGGGCCTACCTTGCAAGCCCCGAGTCCGCCCCGCGCCTCAGCAAGCGGGTTCGGCCGCTGGATGTGAAGACGAACGGCCCCGCGCCCGAACTCGATGGGAAGCTCGACGACTGGGCCGGCGCCGACTGGGCCACCATCCGCCCGGCCACGAGCCCAAAGTCTGAGGAGGGCCTCGTCGAGGCCGCGGTGTGTGTGTCGGCAGACCGTCTGTATGCGGCATTCAAAACCCGCGACGCCCGCCTGCTCTCCACCAACAGCGGTGAGACGCCGCAGGCGATCTTCAAGACCGGCGGCGGCCTCGACCTCATGCTCGGCGCCGACCCGGCCGCCGACCGGAATCGCGTTGATCCCGTCGCCGGCGACGTCCGGCTCGTGGTGACGCACGTCAAGGACAAGCCCGTGGCCATGCTGTACCGCGCCGTCGTGCCGGGCACGACCGCCCCAGTCCCCTTCAGTTCGCCGTGGCGGACGGTCACGATCGATCGCGTGGAGGATGTCAGCGCCGTGGTCGAGTTGTCGGCCGACGGGCGGGGCAGCTACGAGTTCTCGGTGCCGCTGAAGACGCTCGGGCTCGTGCCGTCGCCTGGCTTGACGATCAAGGCCGACGTCGGCATCCTGCGCGGATCGGCCGGCGTCACGATTGAGCGTCTCTACTGGCACAACAAGGGCACGGGCCTGACCGCCGATTTGCCGGGCGAGGCGATGCTGACGCCGGCTATGTGGGGGGAGTGGCGGATCGGAGCTGAATGAAACGATAATCCTGACAGGGAGCCGTAATGAGGATCATCGCCAAGGAGGACGGCATCATGAAGCTCGCCGCCGCCGGCAAGCCCGGAGAGCGATGCGGGGGCGCCGATCAGGGCCGCAAGGAGGGCCACTGCGCGCAGCCGACGCCGGACAACAAGTTCGTCTACGTGCCGCACGTGAAGGGCAATAGCGCGCTCTTTCAATACGCCTTCGATGCCGTTACCGGCCGCCTCGCGCCACTCGATCCGCTTGATGTCGGCCCGCCCGAGGGCAGTGGTCCCCGGCATGTCGCCTACCATCCCACGCTCCCGCTGGCCTACTTCAGCGAGGAGCAGGGACTGGGAGTGTCGGTGTATGAGCGGGCAGCCGACGGTCGCCTCACGCTTGTGAGCCGGGCGCGGCCGAAGCCCGAGGTCGCTCCCGCGCCGCCGCTGGCCGGCGCCGACATCGTGCTCTCGCCCGATGCCAAGCACCTCTTCATGAGCATCCGCGATTTCGGCGGCGATACCGACCTGATCGCCCGCTACCGCGTGGCCGCCGACGGGAGCCTCGAGCCGCTCCCCGGCACGCCGGCCGACGACGTTCCCTGGGGCATGGCCCTCTCCGCCGACGGCCGGTTTCTCGCGGTCACGAACTACGGCAGCAAAACGCTCTCCGTGTATCGCATCGATGCAGAAGGCGGCCTCGAGCGGCTGACGACGGTGGACGTGGAAGACCACCTCATGAATGTCGTCGTGCCCTGATTTCGGTGCTTCGATGCCTCGCCTCTGCACGGCTAGGAAAGCCCACCCTGCGGCTCACGACCCGCTCATCGGCCGGAATATGACTGGGCGTGGGAAAGGTGTCAGGACTAGCCCAGACACCTTTTTCTCAGACACGTTTTTCCTGCCCACCGGCTCTTGTCGGCGGTCAAAGCCCCAGCGTGTGGCGAAGCGACTGATCGATTTCATGCATAGGTAGCTTGCCGATCACCCGGTCTATCGCTATCTCGGCAACGGTCGCGAGGTTGTCAGTCATTATGACAGAGTCGCTCAATAGACCGGCGGATCGACCTTCGGCGGTGTCACGCCGCACGACGACGCGGCTGGGATGGCCGGCGCGAAACATTCTCCCGCTGATCATGGCCACGATCACTTGTGCCAAGTCGGCTCCAAGATCATCCGCTTGCACCACAATCGCCGGCCTCGTTTTTGCACTCTGGAGATCGGAATGTGGAAAGAGCACTAGGACGACGTCGCCACGGTTACAGCGTTGCTTTGGTGGCATCGTAGTCATCGTAGGCGTTCATTTCAGGGCTGTCCCAATCCTCCGCGAACTGCTGCAGACTCGCTCGCAACTCGGCGGCGGCGTGGGTGGCGATGCCGCGTCGGCTCAGATCGACCGCGCCGCCTTCCATCTCAGCCAGCCACTGCGCGATCTCGCGACGTTCTGCCGGAGTCATCTTGGCCAGTTCACCGAGAATCTCGATTGCGGTCATTGGAATCGACTCTCGTGCGTCGGGATAAAACATAGTTCTGCGCGAGCAGATGCAGTGTACAAATGATTCAATGTCGAGTCAAGAACGCGGACGGTGCTCGCGCTGCGGGCTTCTATGAGAGTGGCATGTCATCGAAGGCCGCAGCGTGAGCAAGGGCCTGCGGACGTTGACACACAACGTGCCAGGCAGGGGATGGAAAAGGTGTCAGGAGTAGTCCTGAAACCATCGTGCTCACGCCCGATGCCTGGCACCTTTTCATGAGCATCCGCGATTTCGCCGGCGATACCGACCTGATCGCCCGCTATCGCGTGGCCGCCGACGGGAGCCTCGATCACTGCACTAGCCCGCCAGCAGCGCCGCAGTCGCCCGCTGAATCGCCTCGTCGACCGCGATCGCGTCGGCCGCCTCGGCCACGATCCGCACGATCGGCTCGGTGTTGCTGGCCCTCACAAGCAGCCAGCCGCCCTCCCAATCGAGCCGCAGACCGTCGAGCCGGCTCGCCCGCGCTGTCGGAAACGCCCGTTCGATCCGGTCGAGCGCCGCGACGAGTGCGGGGCCGCTAGTCTCCGGTGAAAGATCGACCTTCGTCTTCTTCATCACCATCTGTGGCAGCGCCCGGGCCAGGCTGTCGATGCTCGTGATGCCATCGTTGCCACGGCCATGCCCGGTGCCCGACGCGGTGCACATTCGTTCGAGCACGAGCGCCATCGCCACGAAGCTATCGCGAACGAGCACCACCCGCGGATCGATCACGCCGCCGTTCCCCTCACCACCGAGGATGGCACCACAGGCGAGCATCGCATCGACGACGTTCGCCTCGCCCACGGCCGAGACACGACATGCCACGCCGTGCCGCGCGGCAAGCAGCGCCGCCATGCCGCTGGTTGAACAGTTGACCACGATCGGCCCCAAGCCTTTTGCCAGTGGCGTCTTCGCCAGCACCGCCTCCACCGCGAGCGCGAGCGTCGCCTCCTCGCCGATGTATCTGCCCTCGGCCGTCGCGATCGCTAGCCGGTCGGCATCAGGATCCTGAAAAAACCCGATGTCTGCATGCTGGAGCGAGATCCGCGGGAGCATGTCGGCGAGATTGTCGGCCGTCGGCTCCGGCATGTGCTCGAAGCAGCCGTCGGGCTCGCCTCCCTCGATCACAACCTCGCAGCCGAGAAACTCGAGCAGCGGCCGGGCCACGCGGCTGCCCGCACCGTGGCCCGAGTCGAGCCAGACCCGCGGCCGGCAGCGGCGGATCGCCTCCACGTCGACGGTCTGCACCACAAGCGCGACGTGGGCGGGACCGCCATCGACCGTGCGAACGGTGCCCGACCTCGCTGCGGCCTCGCCTGCAGGCTCGGTGAGGGAAGCCGTCGCCTGAAATCGGCGGAGCACCTCGGCCCCGGCGGCGGCTGGGAGCACGCGTCCCTCCGCGGAAAAAAGCTTGAGTCCGTTGTAGGGAGCAGGGTTGTGGCTGGCGGAGATCTGGATGCCGCCGGCAGCCCGTTCCTGCCGCACGACGATCCCGACGGTGGGCGTGGCTGCGATTCCGCAGTCGAGCACGTCGCGGCCCGATCGCGTGAGGTGCTCCGTGAGGGCCGCCGCCAAGAGCGGCCCGGAGGTGCGGCCGTCGCGGCCGATCACGATCGGCCCCGGGGGCAGAGTCGCGGCGAAGGCGGCGACATACCGGACGGCCACCTCGGGCGTGAGGCTGCCGCCCACGATGCCGCGGAGCCCGGAGACGCTGACGATCAGCGTATCGCGTGTCGGTTCACTGCTGGATTCGCCCATGGGTTGTGCTGGTCCTGTTTTCGAGGTGTGCTCGCCGCGAGCCTGGGAGTATAAAACCGCCGACTGGATTCAGCACACGCCGGAGTCTTCCTATCATGTCCACTGCCCCAGAGACCTCGCTCGCAGCCCGTCTCGCGGCCATCGATGCCGCCCACACAGCGGGCACGATTACCGAACACTCCGCCCGCACGATCCGAGACTGGCTGACGCAGCCCCGCTACACGGAGTTTGCTGGCGAGCTGGCAACGCGGATCGACCGGGCTGCGGGAGAGCCCGCCGTCTGGAAGGAACTCGACGACGTCTACTGGACGGTGATCCCGTTCGGCACCGGCGGCCGACGCGGCCGGATGTATCCGGTCGGCTCCAACGCCATCAACGACCGCACGATCGGCGAAAGCGCGCAGGGCCTCGCCGACTACGTGCGGAGCGTGATGCCTGCCGGCGAGCAGCCCACCTGTGCCATCGCCTACGACACACGCCATCGCTCAGAGCACTTTGCCAAACTCTGCGCCGAGGTGCTCCTGGCGGCTGGCTTCCGGATTTTCTTTCTTCGCGGCTTCCGCAGCACGCCGGAACTGTCATACGCCGTTCGCCACACGCAGAGCACCTGCGGCATCATGGTGACGGCCAGCCACAATCCGCCCAGCGACAACGCCGTGAAGGTCTACTGGGCCGGCGGCGTGCAGGTGCTGCCGCCGCACGACAAGGGGATCATCGACCGCGTGATGCGGTGCGACGCCGTGCACCGCGAGAGCTTCGAGGCGGGCGTTGCCAGCGGCCGCGTGACATTCGTCGAGCAGGAGATCGATCCCGCTTTCGTCGCGGCGGTGCTCAGGCAGTCGACCGCCGGCCCACGGGATGTCTCCATTCTTTACACGCCGCTGCACGGCGTGGGCGCGAGCGCTGTCGTGCCGGTGCTCGACGGCGCCGGCTTCAAGAAACTGCGGCTCTACGGCCCGCAGGAAATGCCCGACGGTGATTTCCCGAACGTTCCCGGCCACGTGGCCAACCCAGAGAATCCGGCGGTGCTCCAGGGGGCGATCGCCGAGGCGAAGGCCCGCGGCGACGACCTCGTGATGGCAAGCGACCCCGACTGCGACCGCCTCGGCGCGGCGGCACCGCTCACCATGGCGGCAGGCAGTGAGTGGCAGACCTTCACGGGCAACCAGCTTGCGGCCCTGCTCGTCGACTGGGTGCTCTCCTGCCGCAAGCGGCTCGGCACGCTCAAGGCCACCGACCACGTGATCACCACGCTCGTGACCACGGGCATCGTGCGCCGCATCGCCGATGCCTCCCTTGCGACGACCGTCGACACGCTGCAGGTCGGCTTCAAGTGGATCGGCCAGGCAATCGACCAGACCGGCCCGGAGCATTTTGTATTTGGATGCGAGGAATCGCACGGATATCTCGCGGGCACGCACGTCCGCGACAAGGATGCGAGCGTGGCCGCGCTGCTGCTGGCCGAGTTGACGGCGTCGCTCAAGTCGCAGGGGAAAACGCTGCACGAGCAGCTCGACGCGATCTTCTGCACGTATGGCTGCCACCTGGAGCGACAGGTGGCGATCACGCTACCGGGCGCGGCTGGGATGGACCGGATGCGGGAGATCATGGCGACCCTGCGGTCGAAACCGCCGGCGGCGCTCGGCGGCCTGCCGGTCGCCCGCGTGCGCGACTACTCCAGCCTCACCACCTCGACGCCCGGCGCGGCGGCCGTGCCATTCGTCGGTGCGAAGGGGGACCTCGTGATGTTCGATCTGGCCGACCTGGCCACGCCGGTAATTAGCCTGTCTGTGGCGGACGTCGCGGCGGGCCGTTTCCCGGCGCTTGCCAATTGCGTCGCCGCCCGCCCCTCGGGCACGGAGCCGAAGATCAAGTTCTACCTATTCGCAGCGGCGGCCCCCTGCGGCGAGCAGCAGCTCGCCGCCACGAAATCGGCGCTCACGCAGCGGCTCGACGCATTGGAACGCGACCTGCGCGGACTGGCGGGCGTGTAATGCTGTGTTCACGCGAAACATCGCATCGTGCGATTTTTTCTTGGCGGGCCTCCGCCCGCTGGTGCTTACCCAGCCCTCCGGGCCTGGCGCCGATCCGTGAGGGGCTGCCCATGCCCCGAGAGCCGGCGTTGCTGACCAGCGCAGGCAGGATGCCGGAGCGCAGTCAGCATCGAGTGAGCGCAGGCAGGATGCCGTAGCGAACGTCCGGCGACGGGGCATGGGCAGCCCCGAACCGTATACAAGCGGGCAGCGGCCCAGCCGCTAGAATACGACCGTGAGCGACCATGAACCATCCGATGCCGACGAATCCACGCCCGCCGACACCGACCAGACGGTGACCACCGGCGATCGGGCCGCAGCTGCGCAGAAGGTCAAAACGTTTCCGCAGACGCCCGGCGTCTATCTGATGAAGGACGCCGCCGGCCGTGTGATCTACGTCGGGAAGGCGAAGAACCTCCGGGCCCGCGCGTCGAGCTACTTCCTCAAGGCTGCCGAGCAGGACCGCCGGACGGCCGATCTCGTGCAGGAGATCCGCGACATCGATTATCTCGAAGCCGATAGCGAGGTCGACGCCCTGCTGCTCGAGAGCCGGCTCGTCAAGGACGTGCAGCCGCGGTTCAACTCCGACCTCAAAGACGACAAGACATTCCCGTATCTGCAGATCACGACCCACGAGGATTACCCGCGGGTCGAGTTCACCCGCACCCCGAAGCAGAAGGGCGTGAAGCTCTACGGGCCGTTCACGAGCGCGGGCAGTCTCCGCGGCGCGATCGTGGTGCTGCAGCGGATTTTCAAGTTCCGAACCTGCTCGCTCGACATCGACGCCAACGACGACCAGTGGCGGTGGTTCCGCCCCTGCCTGCTCGCCTCCATCGACCAGTGCACGGCGCCCTGCAACCTCCGCATCTCGAAGGAGGAATACCGCCGCGACATCAACCGTCTGAAAACGTTTCTCGACGGCGGCAAGAAGCGGCTCATCGAGGAGATGCGGCAGGAGATGCTCGCCGCCTCTGCGTCGCTCGAATTCGAGAGGGCGGCACGGCTTCGCGACGAGATCCGACTGCTGGAAACGCTCGACCAGCGGGGCGACCTGGAGGAGCACGTGCAGCCGGAGGTGTTTCTCGTCGACCCGAAGAAGGGGCTGGCCGGACTGGAGAAGGTGCTCGGCCTGCCGCGTCCGCCGCGGGTGATCGAGGGTGTCGACATCGCGCATCTGGCGGGCAATGAGACGGTGGCGAGCCTCGTGCAATTCATCGACGGGCTGCCGTTCAAGCCCGGCTACAAGCGGTATCGCATCAAAACCGTGTCTGGGATCGACGACTTCAAGAGCATTCACGAGGTGGTGTCGCGGCGGTTCGCCCGGCTCGCTCGCGAGGGTGCGTCGCTGCCCGACATCTTCTTGGTGGACGGCGGCAAGGGGCAGCTGTCCGCGGCGATGGACGCGCTCGAATCGCTCGGTATCGTGGCCCCCTGCGTGATCTCGCTGGCCAAGCGGGAGGAGGAGGTCTTCCTGCCGGGCAGGAGCGAACCGCTGCGGCTCTCCCGCGATTCCTATTCGCTGCGCTTGCTGGAATACGTCCGCGACGAGGCCCACCGCTTCGCCCAGCACTACCACCACCTGCTCCGCAGCAAGCGGTCGTTCGACGAGGATCGCTGAGTCGCTCGCTCGCGAAGCCAGCGTTTCCGTTCCAGAACAGACGGGGGCGTACCTGTCGCATCCATGGTGCGCGCAAAGCCGCGGAGCGGCGGAAATCAATTTTTCGCGGCTGCAGGCCGGTCCTGCCGACCTTCTCCATTTTCTCTTGCTTCGAAGGGACTGTCTCTCCATGATTCCGCCCCGCGCGGGACTTGCCGCGGCTCGTTGGCCAGAGGAGCGGTGTCGTGGTTGGAGCTGGAAATCATCCGTTGTGCCGACAGCACGCCAGCGACCGGGCGGTTGCGTGGCTCGGCATGGCGGTCGTGTCGCTGGCTTGCCTCTGCCCGTGCAGGTTCGCAGTCGCCACCGATTCGTCGCCCGCCCCCAAGCCCATCACGGTCATCGAAGCCGGCACCGTGGTGGACGATCCCAGCCGCGACCGCTGGAACCGGATCGTGCTCATCGCCACCACGCGGTTCGCCAGCGGCGACACCGACGATGTCTCCGCATCCATCAAGGAGACCGTCGTTGGATTCACGTTCACGATCCTCGCCACCGTGCGGCCGGTCAAGACGCCGTCCGACAGCGGAGAAGACCCTCGGCATGAACTCATCGAGGTCGGTGTCGGCAACTGCATGGCAGTGAACGAACGACTCACCGTCGTCGCGCCCGATGCCACGACGGAGGGCTTGTCGCTCGACTTTCTCGGCAGACAGGTGTTGAGCGCCAAGCAGAAGAGCCTCGGCGGCATCACTTGCGTCGGAACGCACGGCACGGCAGTCGTGTTTGACGTGCCCACGCTGATGCTGCGGGGCGACGAGCACGAGGATCTCATCGTCCGACACCTGGTGCGAATTGATGCATCATCAGGCACCTGCTCAACCTGCGCCTGGCTGGTGTCGACTGACGACGACGGCAGTCTCGAGCCCGTCGATGAGCCGCTCCGGATCATCGACGGCGGCACCCGCGAAGAGCGGCCCGTCCACGTGGATGGCAGGCGATTCACCTTCGGGCTTCCCACCAAGCGTGCCTTCGCGGTGGAAGACCTGCCTCCCGGCCGGCGTGTCGACTGGTCCACATCCCTGCGGACCGCCGCCGACGCGCCCACCTACTCGAATGAGGCCCTCGAGCGTCTCGTCACCGAACTCGACACGGCCGTCGCCAGCCTCCGCACGCTCCGCTCGGCCGAGCGCTGACAAGCAAGTCGACCATGCCCCGACGCCTACCGGCTATGCATATCGCACGACACGCCGCCGGCGGCCGGCACGTAGCACATCCGGGCGTAGTCCATCACCATGCGGTGAGCACTGAACCGCCACGCCAGTGAACTGATCGAGTTCATCATCATCCTGATCCACGCCCGCGGCAGGCCGTCGCTGTCGCGATCGTAGAAGAGCGGGATCACCTCCTGCTCCAGCACCTTGTAGAGTGCCTCGCCGTCGCGGCGGTCGGTGATCTCGTCATTGGCATGCGTCTCGCCGCGGCCGATGGCGAAGCCGTTCCGGCCGTCGAAGGCCTCGGCCCACCATCCGTCGAGGATGGAGCAGTTGAGGCCGCCGTTGTAGACCACCTTCTGGCCGCTGGTGCCCGAGGCCTCGAGCGGCCGTCGCGGGTTGTTGAGCCACACGTCCACGCCTTGGATCAGGTGGCGGCAGACGTTGATGTCGTAGTCTTCGACGAAGACGACCCGGCCGGCAAACCGGCTGTCGTGCCGCAGGTTAGCGATCTTGCGGATCAACGCCTTGCCGGGTTCGTCGGCAGGATGCGACTTGCCCGCGTAGATGATCTGGATCGGCCGGTCGGGGTTGCTGATCAGTCCATGGAGCCGATCGAGATCGGCGAGCACGAGATCGGCCCGCTTGTAGGTGGCAAACCGCCTCGCGAAGCCGATCGTGAGGATGTTGGGGTCGAGCACCGAGCGTGCCGTCTCCACCGCCTCGTCGCACTCGCCGCGCCGCCGGCACTGACGCGCCAGCCGCCGACGCACGAACTGCAGCAGGAGGTTCTTGAGCGCGTAGTGCGTTTCCCACAGCTCGCCCGGATCGCACTCGTGGATCTTCTGCCAGACGTCGGGCTCGCCCATGCGGCGAAACCAGTTCGCCGGGAAGATGCGGTCGTAGAGCTGCAGCATCTGCCAGGAGAGCCAGCTCGGCACGTGCACGCCGTTGGTGATGTGGCCGATCGGCACCTCTTCCTCGACCCGCCACGGCCACAGTCCGGACCACATCTTGCGGCTCACGTGGCCATGCAACGCGCTGACGGCATTCGCCCGCCGCGACATCTTCAGCCCCAGCACCGTCATGCAGAACGGCTCGCTGTGGTTATTGGGATCGACCCGTCCCATCCCCATCAACTGGTCGTGAGAAATCCCGAGCGAGTCCCGCATCGGGCCGAGATACTCCTCGATCAGGCCGCTGTCGAACCGGTCATGGCCGGCGGGCACAGGCGTGTGCGTCGTGAACACGGTCTGGCGGGCCACCCGGCGGACCGCGTCGTCGAAGGAGTAGCCGTCGCGTTCCATCCGCCCGCGAACCGCCTCCAGCGTGGCGAAGACCGAGTGTCCCTCGTTGAGATGGTAGACGCCGGGCACGATTCCCATCGCCCGGATCGCCCGCACACCGCCGACGCCGAGCACGAGTTCCTGCCGGATCCGCAGCCGCGAGTCGCCGCCGTAGAGCCGGCTCGTCAGCTCGCGGTCTTCGGGGTTGTTGACCTCCACGTCGGAGTCGAGCAGGTAGAGATTGATGCGGCCCACCGCCATCTTCCAGACCTTGGCGAAGATCGGGCCCGACCGCGTGTCGATCTGCACGGTGATCGGCTTGCCGTCGGCACCGAGCGCGGGCTCGATCGGCAGCGCCTCGGTTCGCGACTGGAGGTATTCCTCGTGCTGGTAGCCATCGATGTCGAGCTGCTGCTTGAAGTAGCCCTGATCGTAGAACAGTCCCACCGCGATGAGCGGGATGCCCAGGCCGCTGGCACTCTTGATATGGTCGCCGGAGAGCACGCCGAGACCGCCCGAATAGATCGGCACCGATTCATGGATGCCGAACTCGGCGGAGAAATAGACCACGGGCTTCGAGCCGAGCACGCCGGCATGGACGTTGCTCCAGGTCGAATCGCCGGCCATGTATTCCTTGAGCCGGCGATAGGCCTGATTGATCCGGCTGTAGAGCACGAGTTCCGCAGCGCGGGCCTCCAGCCGCTCGGGCGTGAACTCCGCCAGGAGCGCGATCGGGTTGTGGTCAAGCTGCCGCCACCGGATCGGGTCGAGCTCCCGGAACAGATTGGTCACTTCCGGATGCCAGCTCCACCAGAGGTTGCGGGCCAGCGCCATGCACTTTTCGTAGAGCTTCTCAGGCGAAAGCTCGTCGAGCCGCGGCGGTGCGTGCAGGCCGAGGCTGGCACTGCCGTTCGCGGGGACGCTGCCTGTGGCTGCACTGGTGGCGCGGGATTCTTCGGCCTGGCTCATGGTGTGGCTCCGGACGTGATGTGGAGATGGAGGGGGGGAACCTGCCAGAAGGATCCGCAGTATAGCGAGCGACGATTTTCATTCGACCCCCGCCCTGCATAATGGCGGCATGTTCACTCCCGGCTGTCGCCACCCCGACCCCGTTGCACTCTCGGCCCTCTGCGATGCGTTGGCCGGCCTCGCGAAGGAGACCGCCGAAACCGGTCCCTGGCGGAGCGGGGCCTTCGCAGCGCTGGCCCGGTCGGGGGCGTTGGCGGGATTCCTCCCCGCCGACTGCGGCGGCACGGCCGCCACAGAGCCCGTGATCCTCGAAATGCTTGCCGCGATTGCGGGCCGCTGCCTGACGACTGCACTTGCCCTCACCCAGTGGGCCAGCGCCTGCCGGATCATCGCGGGTGGCGAGCCAGCCCTGCGATCGGCCCGGCTGCCTGCCCTGGCCCGTGGCGACACGCCGACCACAGTGGGCATCTCACAGCTCTCGACCAGCCGACGCCACCTGGGCACGCCGGCGTTGGTTGCAGCACGCAGCAACGGTACCTGGCGGCTGAATGGCCTCTGCCCCTGGGTCACGGGCGCCGACTCGAGCGACACGATCGTCACCGGTGCCCTCACCGAGACCGGCGAACAGTTTTTCTTCGTCGTGCCTACCGCCGCGAAGGGCCTCGACATCGCGCCGCCGATGCAGATGCTCGCCCTGTCCGGGAGCCGCACATCGAGCGTGGCCTTCCGGGAGGTCGAGCCAGCCGACGTGATCAGGCCGGCCGAGGCAGGCGTGCGGACCGGCGGACTGGCGACGACGGCGCTGGCGGTGGGCTCCACGCGGGCGGCGATCGCCATCCTCGACGAAGAGGCTCGCGGGCGGCAGGCGCTCGAGCCGGTGGCCGTCGGTCTGCGGACCGAAGTGGACGAACTGTGGCGGCAGCTCGACGCAGCCGCAGACGGCGGCATCGAACCGGCCGATCGTGATCGGCTGCGGGCCCACGCCAATGGCCTCGTCGTGCGGGCCGCACAGGCGGCGCTGACGGCCTCGAAGGGGGCCGGCTTCGTGATGGGCCATCCGGCGGAGCGGCTCGTCCGCGAGTCGATGTTTTTTCTGGTCTGGAGCTGCCCGCAGTCGGTCACATCCGCCGTCATGTGCGAGCTGGCCGGAATCGGTATCCCTTAAACTTTGTTTTTGGAGTCGTTGATGGAAACCACACGCACTCACATGCTCATCTCGGCCGTGGTCGTTACCGTGCTCATGCACGTCGGGTCGGCATCGGCGCAGCTCGACCGCTTCGAGGATTTGAGCAGCCTGCCGTTCGCGGAGAACCGGCCCACGCCGGAGACCGCGCAGACGCTGCGTGATGAACTGCTGTTCCAGCGGGCGACGCAGACTTATCTCTGGGCTCTGCCGCTCGTCAACACGCTCGGCATGAAGGTTGGCTCGGAAAAAGCCTTCGGCGCCGGCTACAACGTCTTGCCTGTCTGGAAGAAACGCCTCGACGCCAAGACGCTGGTGACGACCCCCAACTCCGATGTCATTTATGCCATGGGCTATGTCGACCTCGGCACAGACGGCCCGCTGGTATTTGAGGCGCCGCCCAATCTTCAGGGCATCCTGCTCGATGTCTGGCAGCGGCCGATCCCGGTCGATGGTGGCAGGTTCTTCGGAGACGTCGGCCTGCCCGGCCCCGACGCCGGCAAAGGTGGAAAATTCCTGCTGCTGCCACCCGGCTACGAGGGACCGGTGCCGGAGGACTGCTTCGTCTACCGTTCGCCGACCAATACCGTGTTCGTCTTCCTCCGGTCGTTCTATCAAGACCCGCAGAACCTCGCGCCGGCCGTCGCGCTCATCGAGCAATCGAAGATCTATCCGCTCAACGGCAAGGAAGCGGCCAGGCCAATGCAGTTTCCCGATGCCTCCGGCGTGCCGGTCGACATGCTGCCGATCAGCGATGGCACCGCCTTCGACGAACTCAGGAAACTGGTGGAGAGCGAAGGCACCAGCCTTGCCGACTCCGATTCACTCGGCATGCTCGCATCGATCGGCATCGCCAAGGGTCGGCCCTTCGAGCCCGACGTAAAGACACGGGCGATCCTCGATCACGCCGCAAAGACGGCCTACAAGATGAGCCGCGTCATCGGCTTCGAGGAGACGGTCGGTGGGCGTTCCCTGCGGATCTATCCCGATCGCCGGTGGATCAACCCGATGGCCGACGCGACCCCGGAGCATCTCGGCGGGCCGTTCGACCTTGGCTGGCGCAGGGTGGCCGGGGGCTATCTCGATCTCGACGCCCGAATCTGGTTCTTCACCAACTACTATTCGGTCAGCCCCGGCATGCTGTCGCAGACGCCAGGCCGCGGCGCCAAATACATGATCGCCTTCGTCGATGGCAGCGGTGCAAACCTGTCGGGTGGCAGCAGCTACCGCGCCAGTCTGCCCCGTGACATCCCGGCCGCCAACTTCTGGTCAGTCACGCTTTACGAGGCCGAAAACGGGTCGGGGCTCGCCAACGGCCAGCCATTCCCATCGCTCGGTTCGCGCGACATGCCGGTGCAGAACGCCGATGGCAGCACCGACCTGTATTTCGGCCCCACGCCGCCCGCCGGCAAGGCGGGCAACTGGCTCGCGACGGTGCCCGGCCGGGGCTACTTCGTCGTACTCCGGCTCTACGGCCCGACCGCAGCCGCCATCGACAAAAGCTGGAAGCCCGGCGACGTCGAGAAGGTGCAGTGAAAACGTGCCGTGACCCTTGCAACCACACTATCGAGACAACGCTGCCAGGAGACACCGATCATGACCATACCCAGAGCGATCGTCCTCGCCGCCGCGGTTATCAGCGGCCTGACGTTCCCCGCCGCCCACGCCCAGCTTCTCCCCACCACCGGAAGCGTCGCATCGAGGCTCGGCCCGCTCGAACTGGAGAACGGCTACCCGACCGATGCCACCCTCGCGAAAGTCTTCGACGACATCGACTTTCAGCGGGCCTGCCAGGCCTACCTCTGGGCCCTGCCGCTGATGGCGATGCAGCAATGGCAGAACGAGCACCTCACCAAGTTCGGTGCCGGCAAGCTCGACTACGTCGACTACCTCACCTTTCAGGACAAGCTTGGCCTCCTCACGGCCAACGCCACGACCCCCTACATCATGGCGTTTCCCAATCTGAAGGAGACCGGGCCGCTGGTGTTCGAAGTGCCCGCCGGTCCGACGGCGGGCGGCTTCACCGATTTCTGGCAGCGTCCCATCACCGACTCCGGCCAGACCGGACCAGACAAGGGTGCGGGAGGCAAGTATCTGATCCTCGGCCCCGATGACCCGGACATGAAGCCGGAGGGCTACTTCGTCTTCCGGTCGCCCACGGTCAACGTCTTTTCCGCCCACCGTGTGCTCGATCCCGATCCGGCCAAAGCGAGGCTGCTCATCGACGGATTGAAGATCTATCCCTACAGCCAGCGAGAAACCCCAGCCCCGACCCGTCACGTCTCGCCGGCGGGTCGCCCATGGAGCGGCGAACAACCACGCGGCCTCGCCTACTGGGAGGGCCTCTCGAAGATCATCCAGGAGGAACCGGTCCACGAGCGTGACCGGATGATGATGGGGATGCTCCAGCCGCTGGGCATCGAGAAGGGCAAGCCGTTCACCCCGAGCGAACGGCAGAAACAGATTCTCATCGATGCCGCGCAAAGCGGTGAGGTGATGGCTCGCGGCATCGCCTACAAGAAGCGATTCGAGGGTGCGAAAGTCTGGCCCAACAGAAATTGGGAGATCTCACTGTTCCTCAAGGAGACCAATCAGGAAGCCCCGCACCACACGCAACTGGACGAACGCACGAGCTGGTTCTACGAAGCCGTCGGCGTCTCAGTGGGCATGATGGGCCGCGCCGTCGGCGTCGGGCAGGTCTACCTCGAGGCCGCGAAGGACAGCCAGGGCCGCTGGCTCGACGGTGGGAAGACCTATCGCCTCAGGGTGCCGAAGGACGTTCCCGTGGCGCAGTTCTGGTCGGTCACCGTGTATGACAACGAAACCCGCTGCTTCGTGAAGACGGGCGTTCCGCCCGATCGTTCGTCACGTGACGCCATCGTCACCAATGCCGATGGATCGGTCGATCTCACGTTCGGCCCCGCAGTCCCTGCCGGCACGCCCGAGAGCAACTGGATCAAGACGCTCCCGGGCAAAGGCTGGTTCAGCTACTTCCGGCTCTACGGCCCGACCCAGCCCTACTTCAACCGCTCGTGGGTGCTGTCTGATATCGAGATGATCGAGTAGCGGGGAGGCCTGCACTCACCGCGGCAACCGCGGGAAACGCTTCGAGCTGCCGCATGCTGGTCTTCCCCACGCAGATGTCGAGCATCCTGCCGAAGCGTCGGAACACGCTCTCCTGCCGGTAGGGCAGGCCGTGCTCGAGACACAACGCCTTCACGCGGGGCTGGATCAGTCCATACTGCCGCATCGGCAGATCGGGAAGGAGGTGGTGCTCGATCTGGTAGTTGAGCCAGATGCTCATGTAGTCGACCAGCTCCGGGCCGCACTGGTAGTTAGCCGAGCCCAGCACCGACGTCACGTAAAACTCCTCCTTCGCTCCGTAGTGGAAGCGGAATCGGTAGAGGTCGTCGGCGGTGTGATTGGGGCCGATCACGAGGAAGGCATGGGCATTGGTGATCGCCTCGGCGAGCAGTTTGTTGATCAACACCGCCAGCACCGCGGCCGTGCCGAGCGGCAGAAAGAGGAGCGGCACGACCACGAAGTGCCAGCTCGCGTAGGGGGCGTAGCATTGCAGCCACAGACGCCGCACCGCCGGCCGACGGAAGTCGAGGACGCTGCCGACCGTGAGCACGGCGATCGACTCCTTCCGCGGTCGCCTGCCGCCGACCGGGTGCATGACACCGAGCGAGTTCGGCGCGTAGTAGATGATCTTCCAGGTGCAGGCCACGATCGCCACGAGCGCATATTTCAGAACGACCGGTATCCGCATGCGGCGGAGGAACTCCAGATGCCGCTCCGCGACATCGGGATCGCCGTCCTCGCCGGTGTGGTAGTGATGGAGAATGTTGTGTTCGTAGTCCCAGGCCTCGGGCAGCAGCCAGTCGAACCAGTCGATGTACCGCCGCCAGCCGCGTGCGAAGACCTGGCTCGTGTAGCGACGGGGAACGTCCGGAACGCGGTCGTAGCCACGGTGCAGAATGTGGTGGGCAAGCAGCCAGCGTGTGAACTGTCCGAGGCTGAGCAGGAAGGCACTGAGCGGATTGGGGATGATCCAGGCCGTGGCATAGCCCAGGAGCGTGGCGACGCGGCCATAGCCCTCGATCCGTCGCAGGTGGGCCAAGTCGGCCGGCCCGATGTTCGCATGAGCCTCGGTCTTCAGCCGGTCGATGGCGGCGCAGAAGCCGGCGACATCAATGTCGCTGAAGTCCGGGTGCACCGCCGTTTCGTGGCCGAGTGTCATGCAAAAAGACCGTGGTGGAACCGGTGGGACCGGTGGCGCCCCCGCGTGGAGCGGTGCCTGGAGGCCATAAGGCTAGGTGTCATTCCTCCAAGCGACCAGCCCCCGGGACGGGGGCGGCGGCCAACCGACAAACTGGGCTTGCCCGGAAACCGCCGGGACGATGAACTTTCGGGGCTGGACTGGGTTTTCCCCCACGGAGTGCGCGGCATGGATGCCCCACGTGCGATCGTTCTCGTCAAGCTCTCCGCTATCGGCGACGTGCTCCACGGCGTGCCCGCCGCGGTGGCGCTGAAGCGGGCGTTTCCCGCCACGCGGATCGGCTGGGTGGTCGAGGGCCGCTCCGCCGACGTGCTCGCCGGCCATCCCGCCATCGATCACCTCTTCCGCCTGCCGCGTGGCTGGATGAAATCGTGGCAGGCGGTACGGTCGCTCCGTCGTCAGCTGCTCGACTTCCGCGCCGACGTCGCGATCGACATGCAGGGGCTGCTCAAGAGCGCCGTCCCCACCTGGCTCTCCGGTGCTTCGCTGCGGATCGGCCACGCGCGGCCGGAGTCGCGTGAGGCCGCGTGGCTGGCCTATACCTGCGCCGTGCCATCGACGGCCGCGCATGTCGTGGATCGCAATTGCGACCTGCTCGAGCCGTTGGGGGTGCATGGTGCGACGCCCGCCTTCGACATGCCCGACTGGCCCGTGAGCCGCCACCGCATGGAGGAGTGGCTCGCCACGCTGCGACTGGCGTCGGCGCCGGTCGTGATCAATCCCGGCGCGGGCTGGCCGTCGAAGATCTGGCCGGAGGAACGGTTCGCGGCGGTGGCCCGCTGCCTCCACGAACGTCACGGACTGACGTCGATCATCGTCTGGGGTGGTGACGGGGAGCGGGACAGCGCCGAGCGGATCGCTGCGGCTGCGCCGCAGGCGACGGTCGTCGCGCCCAAGACATCGCTCCAGGACCTCGGCGGCCTCTGCCGGCTCGCGCGGCTGTTCCTCTCGGGAGACACCGGACCGCTGCACCTCGCAGCCGCGGTGGGAACTCCCTGCGTCGGCCTCTTCGGCCCGGTGCCCGCCGATCGCAACGGCCCCTACGGCCGGATCCATGCCACCGTCGAACCGCTGGCCTCGCTGCGGCCGAAGTGGGATGATCGCAAGACCGACACGCTCGCGATGGCGGGCATCGACGTCGACCGCGTGGTGGCGGCGTGCGAAGGCCTCGCGTTCCACGGTCATCGGATCACCGCGTAAACAATTCGTCGAGCCGTTCGACATGCCGGGCCTGTTCGGCCGCCGGCTGGAAGCTCGATTCGAGGCTGTTCCGCAGGAGCGTGTAGGCATCCGCGGGCGTGAGTGGCAGGGACGCAAACACCTGCCGAAAATTCTCGTTCACGTAGCCGCCGAAGTAGGCGGGATCATCGGAATGCACGCTTGCCCGCAGGCCTGCGGCGAGTAACTTCGGCAGGGTATGGTGCGCGAGCGTGTCGAACACGCGGAGCTTCACGTTGGAGAGCGGGCAGACCGTCAGCGGGATCCGCTCCCGCACCAGCCGGGCGACCACGGCCTGGTCCTCGAGGCACCGCACGCCGTGGTCGATCCGTTCGACGCCGAGGGCATCCAGGGCTGCCGTGATCGAGGCGGGCGGCCCCTCCTCGCCCGCATGGGCCACGGCGTGGAGGCCGAGCCCGCGGCAGCGGTCGAACACCCTCGCAAACTTCTCCGGCGGGTTTCCCCGCTCGCCAGAATCGAGGCCGACGCCAAGCAGATGCTCGCGGAAAGGCTCGGCCCGTTCGAGCGTCTCGAAGGCCTCCCGTTCCGTGAGGTGCCGCAGGAAGCACATGATCAGCGCAGCCGAGATGCCCAGTTCGTCCCGCGCCCGGGCGATCGCCCGCGACATGCCGCCGATCACCGTCTCGAAGGGGACGCCCCGCGCGGTGTGGGCCTGCGGATCGAAGAAGATCTCCGCGCGGACCACGTTGTCGGCCCGGGCCCGCTCCAGATACGCCCATGTCAGGTCGTAAAAGTCGTCTTCGGTGCGGAGCACCGCCGCGGCGGCGTAGTAGACGTCGAGAAAGCTCTGCAGGTCGGTGAAGGCAAACGCCTTCCTCAGCGACTCCGGCGAATCGTAGGGCAGCGCAATGCCATTGCGGCGACCGATCTCGAAGGCGAGTTCCGGCTCGAGCGTGCCCTCGATGTGCACATGCAACTCCGCCTTGGGCGCGGCCACGATCAGGGCCGGCAGTTGTTCGGGCCTGATGCGTGAAAGGTCGGGTGGCATGCTTCCATTTTCCCGGGAAGGTCTCGAGGCGGTATCTTATGGGAGCCATTGTCCGACCATGCACTCCAGGCACCAAAGAGCCCATTCCATGACCACGACCGCCAAGCCGATCCTGTTCCTTCTCCGCGCTGGATTCTCCGATCCCAAGCATCGCCCGGAAGGCTTGTATTGCCCGGAGTGCGCCACGATCGCCGGGCTCCTCTACTACTATCCAAAGCTCGTCGAGGCACTCGACGTCAGACTGGTCGATGTCCCGCGGCCCCGGCCCGAGGTGGTGGCGATGGTCGGTGAGGAAAACCAGTCGTGCCCGGTGCTCGTCCTCCCGCAGGGCGATCTGCCCGCCGGCGTGCCGGTGGCCAACGGCCGGGCCTTCGTCTCCGGCCCCGAGCCGATCGTCAGCTTCCTTGCCGATCGCTACGGCACCGCCCGATCGCACTGACCGGCCGCACGACTGACGTATCTGAGATCCACCGCGCCGAAAGGTTTGAAAGCAGCGATCCCATGTCACGCCCACGTCCCAATCCGTTCTACGCGATCCTCGGCATCGTCGGTGTTTTGTTTACGATCACGGCATCGAGCTATTGCCTGTTCGTGCTGCGGGGTGTGCGGCGTGAGAGCCTTTCCGACGCGCCTCATGCCCTCGAGCAACTGATGGACAGGCATGGCATCACGCTCCTGGCGGGCCAGATCGCCGTGCTGGCCATCGCCACGGTTGGCGCCGTGGCCATCGATCACTTCGAGGGCGAGCGGCAGAAGCGGGAGCGCGGGCAGGAGTCGGCGGCCGAGCGCAACCGTGACCACGATGCTGCCGGGACGGAGCGACCGTGACCACGTCGGCCGCCCGACAGATCGAACGGCTGCGGGAGCAGATCCGGCATCACGACCGGAAGTATTACGTCGAGGCCGCTCCCGAGATCAGCGACCGCGACTACGACCGGCTGCTCGCCGACCTGCGTGTGCTCGAGGACAACCATCCCGAACTGGTGGCGGCCGACAGCCCCACGCAGCGGGTCGGCGACGAGCCGGTGCCGGAGCTCGAGCCGGTGCGGCATCGGCTGCCGATGCTCTCGATCGACAACACCTACAATGCCGCCGACCTCGCCACCTGGGGCCGCCGCGTTGAAAAGCTTCTCCAAGAGTCGGACTCTGGCCCCATCGAGTGGGTGCTGGAGCTGAAGATCGACGGCGTGGCCGTCTCGCTCACCTACGAGCACGGCCTGCTCGTGCTCGGCGCCACCCGCGGCAACGGCACGGTCGGCGACGACATCACGCACAATGTCCGCACGATCCATGGCGTGCCGCTGCGGCTGGCCATCGATAGCCCACCTGAGCGGATCGAGGTTCGCGGCGAGGTCTACATGACCAACTCCGATCTCGTCACACTCAACCAGCAGCAGGCGGAGGCGGGGCTCGCCCCCTTCGCCAACACGCGGAACGTGGCCGCCGGCAGCATCCGGCTGCTCGATCCGCGGGAGTGCGCCGGTCGGCCGCTGCGGTTTTTCTGCCACGGTGTCGGCGATGCGACCGGTCTTGGTGCGGCGTCGCAATCGGACCTGCTCGCATGGGCACAGCAGGCGGGCCTGCCCGTCGCGCCGCAGACTCGCACATTTGCTTCTCTCGATGCACTCGTCGAGCACGGCACGGCCCTGATCGAGGAACTGCACTCGCTCGACTTCGAAGTGGACGGCTTCGTGGTGAAGGTGAACCGCTTCGATCAGCAGCGGCAACTCGGCACGACGGCGAAGAGCCCTCGGTGGGCGATCGCCTGGAAGTTCGAGAAGTTCGAGGCCACGACGAAACTGGCGGGCATCCGCGTGCAGGTGGGCCGCGGCGGCACGGTGACGCCGGTGGCCGACCTCGAGCCGGTGGAGCTTGCCGGCACGATCGTCCGTCGCGCGAGTCTGCACAACGCCGATGAAGTGGCACGGAAGGATGTCCGCGTGGGGGACGTGCTCGTGGTCGAGAAGGCGGGGAAGGTGATCCCGCACGTGGTCCGTGTCGAAAAACACCTGCGGAAGCGCGAGCTCGAGCCGTGGTCGCCGCCAACCGAGTGCCCGGAATGCGGCACGCCACTCGAGCGTGATCCCGAGGGCGTGTTCATCCGCTGCCCCGACGTCGACTGCCCCGCCCGGCGGCGTGAACGGCTCAAATTCTTCGCGTCGCGCGGGGCGATGGACATCGAGGGCCTCGGCGACAAGCTCGTCGAGCAGCTCGTGGCCACGGGCCTCGTGAAGGACTACGCCGATCTCTACGCATTGACGAAGTCCCAGCTCGAGCCGCTCGAACGAATGGGCGAAAAGTCAGCGCAGGCGCTCGTCACGGAGATCGCCGCCAGCCGCAGCCGCGGGCTTGTCCGCGTGCTCAACGCGCTCGGCATCCGCCACGTCGGCCCGCGGGTGGCCTCCCTGCTCTGCCGGCGGTTTCCGTCGCTCGAGCAGCTCCGCGCGGCGAACGTCGACGAACTCTCCGACGTGGAAGACATCGGCCCGGTGATCGCGGCGACCGTGCACGAGTGGCTGGCGAGCAGCTACGGAAGACGGGTCCTGCACGGCCTCGAACAGGCGGGCGTGGCCCTCGATGTGCCGGAATCGGAGCGGGTGGGTGAGGGACCGCTCACGGGCAAGACGCTGGTGGTGACGGGCACGCTCGCCGGCTTCTCACGGCAAGAGGCCGAGGAGGCGATCCGCCAGGCCGGCGGACGGGCGTCGGGAAGCGTGTCGAAGAAGACCGACTATGTCGTGGCCGGCGACGAGGCTGGCAGCAAGCTGGAGAAAGCTGAAAAACTCGGCGTGAAGGTGATCGACGTGAACGAGTTTCGCGTGCTGCTCGCCGGCGGCGACTGATGACACGGCGCTATCCCCCGGCTCACGCCGGGGGCTTGTATTGGAGCTATCCCCCGGCTCACGCCGGGGGCTTGTATTGGAGCTATCCCCCGGCTCACGCCGGGGGCTTGTATTGGAGCTATCCCCCGGCTCACGCCGGGGGCTTGTATTGGCGCTATCCCCCGGCTCACGCCGGGGGCTTGTATTGGAGCTATCCCCCGGCTCACGCCGGGGGCTTGTATTGGCGCTATCCCCCGGCTCACGCCGGGGGCTTGTATCTGATTCCCATACAAGCCCGGAGCGTGAGCGATGGGATTCATCTCAACGCACGGTCGGCAGGTCGACCGTCCGCTGGTCGGCGATGGCGGTGGGTGGGCGGGGCGTGCCATCGCCTCCCACGGTCGGGCTGGAAAAGACCTTTGGTTTCGAAAGGTCAACCATTCCCGCAAGCGCCACGGGATCCTGCGGCGCGGCATCGGAGACTGCTTTGGCGTTGCGTTTGTGAATCGCACGGCCCGCAAACGCCGGCTCGTCGTGAATCTCTCCGTCCTGCCAAGGACCGGCCCCGAAGAGCCAGCGGTCGCGGGCATGGCTGGCGATATGCTCCTCGCCGCTCTGCCAGACCGGCTGGCCACTTTCCCGCTCGTAGGCATAGACACTGAGCTTCGCCACGCCGCGTTGCTCCGACCGCTTGGCCAGCACCAGTTCCGGAGTGGAGGTTTCGTTGCCTTTGACCGTGATGCTGGTCGCCGGGATCCCGAGCAGAACCGAACTGCGGTCGGTGCCGACCGCTCCCGCTCGGGCTTCGACCACCACGTCGGCCGCATCGCGATCCTTCGCCAGCAGACAGCCCGAGGCCATCAGCTGGTGCCGCAGGGCGCTCTCGAGATATTTGCCGTCTTCGACATCATCCATGAATGCTGTTTCGAGAAACACCTTCCTGCCTGCGAGCGGGCGGACGTCGACCCGCATGACGGCGCGGTCGATCGCCTGGGATACGAGTAGCTGCTCCGTGGCGGTGCGTTTGGAATCGCTCATCCTCGTCGTGCCACAGCCGGCCAGCGCGGCCAGCAGCGGCAGGACGATGGCCAACGAGGGTCTCCAGCCATACCGGGCGCACGTCATGCGTCGCAGCGAATCGCTCATCTCGCTCATCAGGATGGGTCTCGGGCGTGGACGGAACTGGCGCAGAGGGAAGAGGGGCGGGGACGGTAGCAGCTTCGACCGCCGGGAGAAATGGCGGTAGGCACGCACTGTCGGCCGCTGCGGACACCGCCCGAAACGCACAATTCCGCCAGTTTCGGCGGCTACCGCCGCACGGCCAGCGGCAGTGCGAACAGTGCCATGGCCAGCCCCCAAATCGGCTCGCCCGCCAGCAGGCCCACGAGCGGCCATCCCAGCAGCCCGATCCTGGCCACGAGTTGCTGCGTTGGCGAACACCACAGGCCGATCGCAAAGAGGATCTCGAAAACGGTGATGCCATGAGTCAGCAGATTCGTCAGGTATTCCGATCGCGCCATCAATGGCACGAGACTGGCAGCCCCACTCCGCGGGCCTGTCGCCAGATACCAGGCGGCCAAGCCATTCCACCAGACATCTCCCTTGAGCTGCGCGAGTACGGCCGCCACGGCGATCGCCGTGGCGTGCACCTGCAGGAGCCCCTGCGAGATGCTCGCCCGCCAGCCTGCGGCCGGCGCAGACCGGTTGGCACGCCACCCGAGCCAACTGTCGAACGAAACATGCTCGCCTGCCGGGCCGATGGCGAGGCACCAGAGCAGGATCGACAGACAGTCATCGGCGGGCCCCGCGAGCATCGGGCCGCGGTGCAAGAGCGACGCCCAGAGCAAGGCCGCGAGCGGCGCGACGACTGGCGTCGCGACACCGACGAGCAGCAGGGCGAAGACCACGCCCGTCGCTGTGAAGAGCACGGTCAGCGCCACGGGCGTCGCGGCCCAGTCGAACAACGAAAAACCATACGGCGAACGCCACTCCCGCATGGTGTCGGCAGGCAGAACGCCCGCAGGCCCAAACCACGCTTGCAGGTCGGCGGCATAGCTCCACCATGCCGCAAGGGCAATTGCCGCGGCGCCGATCCGCACCAGCGACAGCGGCCGGCTGTCGGCAGGAGTGAACCAGAAACGGTTCCAGGCATCGCCGATGGCGGCGACGCCAGTGCCCGATGCGGCGAAAGAGGAACCAGCGGCGGCCGATGACCGGGCATTCATCGCGGAGCCTCCACGGCGTCTGCGGCGGCACGGTCGCCTGTGTCGCTGCCAGCGTCGGGCCGCACGAGCGGCGCGACCTCGCCGCGAGGCTCCGCGCGGATCAGTTGCAGTTCGCCACCCACCATGCGGACCCGGGCCGAGGAGGCCTGCACCGGCACCGTCGGCGGCCCACCGCGGTCGACCAGCGGTGCCCGCAGCACCCGCACGGTTACGTCCTCGGCACCCACGTCGTCGAACATGCCCCGGCCAACGGCCGCCGCCAGCAGACCATCGCGGTCGGTATCTTCGACGGCGATCGACCACGCGAGCCGCCGCCAACGCGCAGCCCGTTCACCGGTGAGTCGACCGGGGAGCCGCATGGCCGGCGCCTTGGCATCGCCCTGCCGCCGCACCTCGACAGAAAAGTCGCCGTCCTCGTCGCTGCCGTAGGTGAGCCGATAATCGAAGCCAAGGTCGAGCCAGGGCGGCACCATCCACGGCGAGAAGAGGCGGCTCTTGATCGTGCGAACGACCGCCGACGATCCGCTGCCGGTGTTGCCGACGATCGAGAGCACGAGGCCCACGAGATAGATGGAGAGCGCCACCGTGACCGCAGTCTGTGTCACAGGTGACGGCGTCTTGGCATCGGGTGGGGTGTTCATTGGCGTTGCGTCGCGTTGGGAAGGACCGAATCACGCGAGATGGGGCAATCCAGTGGGAGAGCCCTGTAGTCTGATTCGCCCGGCCGCCAATCGCCAGTAGCAGTGTCCTGCGGGATTTCCAGCCGGATTTCCGCCGCTCAGCCGCCCCGCGGCAGCGGGCCGCGTTGACAGGCCCGCCGCGTCGCGATAGTTTTCAGGTGGCGGTTCGACACCGTCACGGCTCCCCCATCGCATGAGCCACAAGCCCGCTGGTGCAGCGGCTGCGTGGCAAAACGTTCCATGGGGGATTAGCTCAATTGGGAGAGCGTCTGGCTGGCAGCCAGAAGGTCAGGGGTTCAAATCCCCTATCCTCCACTTCATTGTGGGGAGCCGGATAGTTTTGTGGGTCGCCGCATCGCCCGCATGAAAACGCCCGCCGAACCCGCCCCGCAGTCCGCATCGCAGCGGGGCGAAACCGCCTGGGTGGACGGCTCGTTCCTTCCGAGGCAGTCGCTCTTCCTGCCCGTCGGCGACGCCGGATTCGTGCTGGGGGCCACGGTCACCGAGCAACTGCGAACTTTCCGCGGCCGGCTCTTCGAGGCCGATGCCCACCAGGAGCGGCTCCACGAATCGTTGCAGATCGTCGGTATCGATGCAGGCCGGCCGTTGGCCGAAGTATTCGCGGCGGCGGCCGAGTTGGCCGCCTGCAACCACGCGGTCGGCCCGGTGGACGATGATCTGGGACTCGTGATCTTCGTCACGCCCGGCGACCAGCCGTCGCAGCATCGCGGCCTGAGGGGCACTCCGCGGACGGTGATCCACACCTTTCCGTTGGCGTTCCGTCTCTGGGCTGATGCCTACGATTGCGGCGTGCCCTTGCGGAGCGTGTCGGTCAGGCAGGTGCCCGACGCCTGCTGGCCGGTGCAGGCCAAGGTCCGCAGCCGCCTCCATTATTTTCTCGCCGACCGCGAGGCACACGCCGCCGAACCGGGAGCGAGGGCCGTCGTCTGCCATCTCGATGGCCGCGTCAGCGAAACCTCGACCGCCAACATCGCGATCGTTCGCGACGGCACGATCCTCGCGCCGCCGGCGGCCGACGCGCTCGCGGGCGTGAGCCTGCGATGCGCGGAGAGTCTGGCGGCATCGCTGGGGCTGACCTGGACAACACGCTCACTCACCGAGCATGACCTCGCCGACGCCGATGAGATCCTGCTCACGAGCACGCCCAACTGCATCCTGCCGGCCACCCGCTTCAACGGCCGCGCCATCGGCACCGGCCGACCGGGCAGAATCTACCAGTCGCTCCTCGCCGCCTGGAGCGTGCTCGCGGAGCTCGACATTGCAGCCCAGGCACGTGCACGGGCAGAGTCCGCTGGCGGAAGTGTCTGAACGGTAGCCCACAGCCTTTCGCCAACCGTCACATTCATGCACCGCCCGCTCCGCCTCCTCCTGATCCTCGCACTCGTGGCGGTGGCCGTGCCGCTGGTGCCGTTTCTTGCCTTCGGCACGCGGCTCGATCATGCGGTGGCCCGCTGGCTCGATCCGCTCCCCGCTCCCCCGGTGCTGGCGGCGATCGAGGTGGGCGTGCTCGCCGCCGACCTGCTGCTGCCGGTGCCCTCGAGCATGGTGGCCACTCTCGGCGGCGCGCATCTCGGCGTCGTGTTGGGCACGGCCTGTGCCTGGCTGGGCATGACGGCCGGCGCGATGGTGGGCTGGTGGCTCGGCCACACCGCTGGCGCCGCGTCGCTCTCGAGCCTCACGGCCGACGAGCAGGAGCGGCTCGCCCGGCAGCAGCGCCGCTTTGGGCCGCTGGCGGTCGTGCTCACCCGGCCCCTGCCGCTCGTGGCGGAGGCCGCGGCACTCATGGCTGGTGCCGCTGGCATGGGATGGCGGGAATTTCTCGTCGCAGCCGGCAGCGGCAACCTCGTCATCGCGCTCGTCTGGAGCCTCGCCGGCGCCCTCGGCCGGCAGGCCGATTCGCTCCAGTGGGTGCTCGTCGGATCGCTCGCTGTGCCGGTCGCAATCACCTGGCTCATGGTGCGGCGCAATTTGCAAACGCACCCGCGCAAACTATGATCCGCTCCGTCGATCGAGTCAGCGGCACGCATCGGACCGCGACCCACCACCACGCGCCGGACATGCCATGGATGCCCTGAAGCCCTTCCTCGATCTTTTCCTCAACCTCGACGAAAAGCTGCACGAGATCCTCAACGTCTGGGGCCCGTGGACCTACGTGCTCTTGTTCGCGATCATCCTCTGCGAGACCGGCCTCGTGGTCACGCCCTTCCTGCCTGGCGATTCGCTGCTCTTCGCAGCCGGGGCGATGGCGTCGCTCCACCCCGATTCGCTCAACATCGTCGTGCTGCTGACCCTGCTGGTGATTGCCGCGGTGCTCGGCGACACGATCAACTATTGGATCGGCCGGGCCGTCGGCCCCCGGGCCTTCCGCATCAATGCCTGGTTTTTGAAACACGAGCACCTCGTCAAGACGCAGGAATTTTACGACCGGCACGGCGGCAAGACGATCGTGCTCGCCCGGTTCGTGCCGATCATCCGCACGTTCGCCCCCTTCGTCGCCGGCGTCGGCAAGATGAACTATCCGCAGTTCTTCTACTACAACGTCGTGGGCGGACTCGTCTGGGTGCTGATCTGCACGCTGGCCGGCTATTTCTTCGGCGGGATGGAGATCGTGAAGAAGAACTTCGAGCTGGTGGTGGTCGGCATCGTGCTCGTGTCGGTGCTGCCCGTGGCCTGGGAGCTCTGGGCCGCCCGTCGCCGTGCCGCGAAGTGACCAAGCTCACGTTACGCAATCGAGGCCTCGACGCGGTCAAACACCGCGTCGAATGCCTGCCGCGTGCGGGCGGTCAGCGACTGCACCTCCGCCACGATGTCTTCCGGACTGCCGTAGCCGAGCAGATGCGCGAGCGTCCTCTGCTCCGACTGCACCGATGGGAAATCGTGGCGGGCTGGTGCGTCGAGCAATCGCAGATGCCCCTCGATCGTGCGCAGCGTTCGGTAAGCCTGTTCCAAAAACGTGTACTCACCAGCCGTCAGATGCCCAGCCGCCTGCAACCGGTCAAGACCCGCGAGTGTCTCGGGCGTGCGGACCGCGGGCTCGCGGCCGCCGTGCACGAGCTGCAGCAGCTGCACGACGAACTCGATGTCGACCACACCGCCGGGTCCACGCTTGAGGTTGGTCGCCCGGGCACCCTCCTCCATGCGGTGCCGCATCCGGCGGATCTCGGCGACCTCGGCCGCGGTCCATACGCGTTCGTAGGCTGCGGCATGCACGATCCGCTGGGCCCGGGCGGCCGCCGCAGGACTGCCGATCACGACCCTCGCCTTCACGAGTGCCTGCCGCTCCCAGATGGCGGCCGGACCATCCTCGGCGAAGTAGCGGACGACGTCGTCGAGCGACACCGCCGCCGGTCCGCTGCGGCCGCTGGGGCGGAGCCGGGAATCCATTTCATAGAGCCGCCCGTGGGGGCCGAAGGTATTGAACACCTTCATCGTCCGCTGCGCAAGCTCCGCGAAGAAGTGGGCATTGGTCGTGCCCTCGACGCTCCGTCGCGTGCGACGACGGTGGAAGGAGATGCCGTCGTAATCGTAGAGAAAGACAAGGTCCACGTCGCTGGCGTAGTTCATCTCGCGGCCGCCGAACTTGCCCATCGCCAGCACCACCGGCCCCGCTCGCACGCCGACTGTCTCCCCCTGCCCCGCCATCGGCTCGCCCAGCCGCTCCACGAGCCTCTCCTCCTCGCGGACCATCACCACCCGCAGGATCGATTCGGGGATGGCGGTGAGCGCGGCGGTCGTCTCGGCCACGTTCTGCCGGCCGAGGATGTCGCGCACCCCAACCCGCAACTGCTGCGAGGCCTTGAATGCCTGGATGATCGGCTCGAGCTCAACCGCCCCCTTGCAGAGTTCGGCGAGCGCGGCGTCGAGAACGGCCGGCGTTGGCAGCCGCGGCACCACGAGGCTGTCGAGCAGTTCGTCGATCATGCCGGGGTTGCTCATCAGCAGTTTGGCGAGGAACGGGCTCGATGAGCAGAGGCGGACCGTCAGATCGAGCGACGGTGGGTGGAAACTGAACAGTTCCCAGAGCACCCCCTTGCCGCCGAGGGAATCGCTGACGGCGACGAGGTTGACGAGCGTGGCATCGGGGTCGGGGGTGGTGGCGATGGCCGCCAGCAGCCTGGCCGCGATCGCCGCCAGGAAATGCCGGCATCGTCGCGTGGACAGAAACCGCACCTGCTCCTCGCCGAGGCTCTCGAGCGCCCGATGCGCGGCCGGAATGTCACGGAATCCGTGCCGCGACAGCACGTCGCGGACGAATGCCTCCGGCGGCGACGGGTCGAGCACCAGGTCGACCTCCGGCTCGGGCTCAGCATCCTCAGGGAAGGCGTCGTGCAGCAGGTGGTCGAGGATGCGACGGTTCACGTCGGTCGCCTCGGCCAACTCCTGACGCAGCCGATCGGCGGCCGGCTCGCCTGTGCCGTAGCCCATGCGCACCGCCAGCCGGGAAAACTCCGCCGGATCGCGGGGCACCATGTGCGTCTGGCGATCGTAGAGAATCTGGAGCCGATGCTCGACGGTGCGGAGGAGCGTGTAGGTGCGTTCCAGAATGCCGCGTTCCTGGTCGGTCAGTCCGCCCGACTCCGCAAGCCGCCGCATCGCCTCGAGCGTCGTGCCAGTGCGGACCTGCGGCGTGTCGCCGCCGTTCAAGAGCTGGAGAAATTGGATCGTGAACTCGATGTCACGGATCCCGCCCCGACCGTTCTTGATGTCGGCGTCATCCGTCCCGTCGCGGACGGCCCGGTGTTCGATCCGTCGCTTGAGCGCCTTGATGCCGCTGATGTCGGCACGCGTCAGCCAGCGGCGGTAGATCCACGGCTCCATCTCGGCGAGCACCCGTCCTCCCAGCGTCTCATCGCCGGCGATGCACCGGGCCTTCACCCACGCCTGCCGCTCCCAGGTGCGGCCGTGGCGGTCGTAATACTGGAGCATCGCCTCTTGCGACATCGTCGCAGGCCCGGTCGTCCCGTGGGGCCGCAGCCGCAGGTCGACGCGGTAGGCGATCCCCAGGTCGGTCGGCTCCACGATCAGCCGCATCGTCTCCTGCACAGCCCGCTCGAAGAACTCGGCATTGGCACAGGGCTTGGGTCCCTGCACGCGGCCATCGGCCGAATACACGAACACAAGGTCGACGTCGCTGGAATAGTTCAGCTCCACACCGCCAAGCTTGCCCAGCGCGATCACCGCCATGGTGGCGTGCTCGCCGACGAGCCCGCGAGGGATGCCCCGGAGCTTCTCCAGTCGCGACACAGCCGACGCGACCGCCGCTTGCACCACGCAATCGGCGACGTGCGAAATCTGCGTCACCACCGTCTCCAGTCGCTGCCCGCCGACGATGTCGCCGTAGGCGATGCGGAGCGTTTCGCGACGTTTGAAGCGACGCAGCGCCCGCATCACGCAGTCGGGCTCGGTGAGCAGGGCCGTTTCCGCCGCCAGTGCTGCGGCCAAGCTCTGACGGCTTTCGGGCCGCCCCTCGCCCACGCGGACCTGCTCCCACGACTCCGGATCGAGGATCACCAGTTCGGCGAGATAGGGGCTGGCCGAGAAAAGCTTGAGCAGAATCTCCAGGCTCCGCGGATCACGCTGGAAGAGCGTGCCGATGGAGAGGGGGCTGCGGACGGCGCCGATGAGACGTTCGACCGCGACGAGCACCCGATCGGGGTCGCTCGCGGCGGGAAGAAGGTGCCCGAGCCGGCCGCAGAGAAAGGCCAGGAGATCGAGCGTGAGTCCGTGCGCGGCGAGGCCGCAGAGCGAACGGTGGGCCGCCAGTGGATCCGCGAGGCCGGCACGCCGCCCCCACTCCGCGGCAGCGGTTGGCTCGTCGAGGAGCCGTTCCATCTCCGCGATCGAACCGGGAAAGTCCGGCGGCACGGTTAGGCTCCTGCGGTCGTATCGGCCGACGTCGCGTCGGTCTGCGTGGCGCCGGGCCTTCCTGACGACGCAGCCGTCAGATCGATGTCGTAGAGCATGGGCGGAGCGTCTGCGCCGGCATTCTCCAACAGGTGCTCCAGTGGCACCGCAGCGGCCAAACCGTCGGCGACGTCGCCGGCCAGCGACCAGGCGCCGGCAGCCTGGATGTCGACGTCGACGAGTCGCCCGACGAGCCGCAGCGGGGCGTCGAAGACCACGATCCGATCGCACATCGTCCGTCCCGTCAGCTGCGCGATTCCATCCGGGGATGCAGGATGGTCTCCCCGTCGTTCCTGGCGCACCGAAAGCCCCTCCACGAGCACCTGCTGCCGCGTGCCGATGAACCGCAGATTGCCGGCGAGGCTCACGGCCGCCTGGGCCTCTTCAAGCGCCTGGTTGCGTTCCTTCTTGACCGTCTCCGGCACGTCGTCAGGCTGCCGGTCGAAGGCCTTGGTGCCGGGCCGGGGGCTGTATTTGAAGATGAAGCTGCTCTTGAAGTCGGCCGTGCGGACGAGGTCGAGCGTGGTCTGGAATTCGGCGTCGGTCTCACCGCAGAAGCCGACGATAAAGTCGCTCGTCACAGCCGCGTGCGGGATCGCCTCCCGCAGCCGGCCGAGCATCTCCATGTATTCGCCGATCGAATAGCCGCGTTTCATCCGGGTGAGCACGGCGTCGGAGCCGTGCTGCGCCGGCACGTGCAGGTAGTGGCTCACCTTCGGCAGGTCGCGGACGGCCGCGATCAGGTCGTCGCTCATGTCCCGCGGATAGTTGGTCACGAACTTGATCCGGTCGAGGCCATCGATCGCGTCGAGCATCACGAGCAGGTCGGCGAGCCGCGTCGTCGTGCCGCCGTCCCTCCAGCGGTAGCTGTTGACGGTCTGGCCGATCAGCGTGATCTCTCGACAGCCCTCGGCCACAAGCTTTCGCGCCTCGGCGACGATCGTCGCCGGCGCACGGGCCTGCTCGGGGCCGCGGACATGTGGCACCACGCAGAACGCGCAAAACTTGTCACAGCCGGTCTGCGTCCGTATGAATGCCTGAAAGGGCGTCGGCCGCATCTGTGGATCGCGGTCGGGATCGTAGCTCTCAAAGCTCCGGGCGATCGCCTCGCGACTGCTGCCGGTGCGGTCGAGGCTGACTTCCAGCCGTGGGCCGCCGCCGGCGAGCACCTCGTCGACGAGACCGGGCACGCGGTGGAGCTGTCCAGGGCCGACGACGAGATCGACCCAGGGCGCCCGCTTGCGGACGAGTTCCTGATCCTTCTGGGCCATGCAGCCGAGCACGCCGACCACGAGGCCGGGCCGCTGCTGCTTTTCGAGGCGGATTCGGCCGAGCGCTGAATAGACCTTGTCCTCGGCATGCTGCCGCACGCTGCAGGTGTTGTAGAAGACGGCATCGGCCTCGGCGGCGGTGCGGGCCATCTCCCAGCCCTGCCGGCGCAGGGCGGCGACGACGAGCTCGCTGTCGAGCACGTTCATCTGGCAGCCGACCGTTTCGATCCAGAGCCGTTTCGTCATGCGTCGGATTCTAGCCTCTCCCGAGGCAAAACCCATACGCACGGTGACCGTCGAACGCCGCATCTCATCCGAATAAAAGCCCTCGGCGGAAGCCGGGGGACTCCGGGCATGACCACCATCCCGCGTGCCATGCCGCGAGATCCGGGCGAGGCCCACCCGCTTCTTAGGAAAAGACCCGCAGCCGGCGGCCTGTTCCCAGGCCGATCGACGCCGCCCGGGCCGACAGCTCGTCGAGGGCGCGTGCCCCCTCGACGCCGAGGTCGAGCGTCCATTCGTTGACGTAGAGATCGACGTGCTGCATCAGCACGTGGTCGTCAAACTCCTGGGCATACTTCCGCATCGTTGGGAGCGCCGCCTGCCGATCGGCCAGCGCGAACCGCAGGGAATCCTTGATCACCTGCTGCACCGTCGCGATCGTTTCATGCGACAGCCGGTTGATCGCGACGATGCCACCGAGCGGCAACGGGCAGCCCGTAGCCTGTTCCCAGCGGGTGCCGAGATCCTCGACGAGGCCCAGCCCACGCTGCTGCCACGTGAACCGACCCTCGTGGATGCAGACACCAAAGTCCGCCTCTCCAGCCTCCAGCCGCGGCATGATCTCCGAAAACACGGCGTGCTCGACACGTGTCGTGTTCGGGTAGAAGAGCGCAAAGAGCAGTGCCGCCGTCGTGTGCCGGCCAGGGCAGAGCGTCAGCTGGCTGGTGCTTTCCGGTTTGCTGTCGGCCGCGGCCGATAGCAACAGCGGCCCAACGCCGAAGCCCAAGGCCGACCCGCTCGGCAGCACCACGTAGTCGTCCGCGAGATGCAACGCTGCGTGAAAGCTCGTCTTGCCGACATCGAATCCGTCGCCAAGCAGCCGCTCGTTGAGCTGCTCGATGTCGAGCAGCTCAACCTCGAATCGCAGGCCCCGCCAATCCACCGATCGCGTCAGCAGACCGTGGAAGGCGAACGTGTCGTTGGGGCAGGTCGAGATGCCCAGTCGGATGGTCCGGCTCATGAGGCCTCCGCCATAACCTGGAGGGCAAGCCGGCCCGCCGCCTCGACAGCGGTCGCCACCTGCCATCGCGATGTGTCGCGGTCGCCCGCCGTGTTGGAGATGCCGCGGATGATACCAACGGGCAAGCTTCGCAGGCGGCAGGCAAACGCCACCGCGAATCCCTCCATCTCTTCCGCCGCCGCGGCGGGAAAGGTCTGCCTGCGGAGCCGCACATCCTCGTCGCTCGCCGCCGCCGCGCAGACAGTCAGCAGGAGGCCGGCCCGCCCGCCACCATCGTCATCTCCCGCCGCGTATGAAGTCAGGCCGCCGATCTCGTCGCCGATCGGATCGTCACCATGGAGCGACGTGCCGTCGGCGTCGCCGGGCCACTGCTGCCAGCCCATCGCTCCGGCCGGCACGAACTCGCCGCCGCTGCCGGCCCCGACTCCGTAGCAGGCGACCCGCTCGAACGCATAGGCCGCACCGACCGCGAGACGGTCGTCGAGCCGGCCGGCGGTGCCAACGAGCAGCACCCGATCAGGAGCATGCTCCGCGAGGAGCTGTGCCGTGCGAGCGGCCGCAGCCACCGGGCCAAATCCGCACAGCGCCACGCGGCAGCCCTGCGCCATGACCGGGGCCAGAATCGGGGCGAGAATCCGCCGCTCCATCTCGGTGGGCACGAGGATCAAGTGTCGCGGCATCCGCGTCGAGCATCCCGTCTGGAGGTTCTGGAGCTGGTCAGTCGCGTTCGCGTCACGATGAAGCCAACGGATGACTTGAGTATACAAGGGAAACATCCACGAGTTGACACGTCCTCCTCCCGAGATGGCCGCGGTTCGGGGCTGACCGGACCCCATCGCCGGACGTTCGCTCCGGCCATCCTGGCCTGCGCTCACTCGATGCTGACTGCGCTCCGGCATCCCGCCTGCGCTGGTCAGCAACGCCGGCTCACGGGGCCCGGCCAGCCCCTCACGGATTCTGCATTCGAGCCAGCTCACTCCAACGTGCTCGGGGGAGTAGGCGGAAATCGCAAAGACTCCCTACACCCAGTCGCCGAGCGACTCGACATGGGCTGCCGAACCGTCGCGGAGCCAGCCGTCGAGCTGCGCGATGTCCTTGAGCTGCTGGCCGCGAAGACGCGGCACCACCACGTACCGCGAACTGATCTCGGAAAGCGCCGTCATGTCGCCCCAGAGCTTCTCGAACTGCGCCACGGGAAACACGTCTTCCTGGCCGTGCCCCCACCGCTTCTTCACGTCTTTCAGCGTCACGTAGGTCGGCATCTTTGCCGCCAGGCCGCGGATGCCAGCGGCAACCTTCGCCTCGTCGCCGAGATCATTCCGGGACAGGCCGAATGCGGCGAGCAGCTGGTCGATATCGATCCACGTGGAGAGCGTGTTATAGAACCGCAGATGAAACTCATCCTGCTCGCGGGGCATCGCCAGCCCTTCCACGATCCGGGGCCGACCGTTGACGCGTGCCAGCCCGCCGCCGCGATCCTCGATGCGGCGAGGGATCATCTCGAACGTGAGACAGGAGCCGCCGGCGATGTGCCTGCCGAGCAGCACGGGATCGAGATCGGCGCCGACGGTGTCGATGTTGTGGAGAAACAGCCAGCGAAGCTGCTGCCGCTCGCGGAGCAGCCGCTCGAGCACGCCGTTGCGCAGCATGGTGGCCACCTCGAACCAGTGGCCGACAGGATGGAGGCACTGCCCCGGCGTGTTGTCGGCGTAGTCGCTCCCCTCGCCGGCCTGCTCGGCCCAGGCGACCAACGCCGCGCGGAGGCTGTCGCGAACCTTCTCTTTTTGTTCGTCGAGCACCTGATGGGAAAGCTCCTCCCAGGCGAACCGCAGGTCGCGGGTCATCGGAATCATCCGTAGGCCGACCGACTTTCCCGGCGAGAGCACCGCATCGACGCCGGCGGTGTCGAGCCCACACGCCTCGATCTGCCGGTGCGTGAGGTAGCTCGTCGTGATCACGTGCGGCACGGGTGCTCCAGCAAGCCGGCCCGTCCGCCGCGATTTCGCCAGATGCACGTCGAGAAACGTTCGGTGACGGCCGGCCAGCTTGCAGAAGGGATGCAACGCCTTCACCACGCCCGCCCCCTGCGTCCAGCGGCTGCCGACGCCCGCGGCCATCGTCACCACCGCCGCCTCGCCACGCCGCAGGGCGTCGAGCCCCCGCTGCCGGCTCGCCTCGTCGCCCGACTGCTCGTCGGCGAACGACACGTCGTCATCGTGCACATCCTCGATCGAAGTCGCGGCGGGGAGGCGGTTCTGCGCCAGGCCAATCCGGCCGGCCCGCAGGTCGGCGCGGATCTGTTCGTGTTGCACGTCGTCGAAGCCGAGGTCGGCCAGAAGCCGGCGGAGTTCGACCGCGTTGCCACGGGCCCCGTCGCCCCGGGGAAACAGCCGGTCGAAGAGCGTGTCCACCATGCCCGCCAGCTCCGGCTGCGTGCGGCAGGCGGCCCCGAAGGCGTCGAGTTCGGCGCGGCGCGACGCCGGGAGCGCGAGCCGGTCGGCCTTCAGCAGTTCGGGCACCGTGAGCGCGTAGTAGGCGGCGGGCATCAGGGCGGCGGCGTCTGCGAGCAGATCGCACCAGGTGCCGCGGTTGTTCACCGCGAAGTCGTAGACGACCGGCTCCATCGCGAACGGCAGCGAATGCTGCAGCTCCCGCTTCGTGACCGTCATGATCTCGCCGAGCGCCTGCTGGGCGGCCACCTTCACATGCGGCGCCACGATGAATCCCATGCCGCCCCCCGACATGCCGCCGAGCATCCAGAAGCCCCAGAAGTCATCGCCCGACCGCTCCTGCACGCGGCGGATGATCGTCTCGGTGTAGAGGTTCGTCGCTCCCGGGATGATCGTCTGGATGGGGCCGACGAAGTTGCGCGACGTGGCGGCGCCGATGCGGCGCATGTCGCCCGCCTCGACGGCCGCGATGATCTCGTCGAGCACGCCGGCTGCGTCCTGCCGCGCCTGCCACTCGGCGGCCGACCGCAGCAGGTATTTCTCCGTCACCATCTCCAGGATCGGGCCGACGTTCTGCGCCATGCCGCCATGGACCAGCACGAGCGAGTCCTGCAGCGTCGAGCCGACACGGACCGGCTCGTGGGTCGGCAGCAGACGGCCGCGGCTCGTGCCATGCTCGGGATCGTGCTCCGTCGCGACCACGCCGCGGATCAGCTTCGCCGCCGGCCAGACGCCGCCGGAGTCCTGCCAGCCGCCGCCGCTGCCGCCGAGCCATTCGCCGAGGATCGCCCGCGCCGCCACGAGCCGACGCTCGGGCTCCGTGAGCTGGCCGGTGAGCGACTGGGCCTGGCCGGTGGCCCGCATGCAGACGGCGATGAGCGCGGCGAGCAGGTTGGTGGAGACGGCCAGCCGCGAGCCCTTGGGAATATTGTTGACGCTGCTGACGATCTCGAGGCCATGGCCGGGGCCGACGACGCGGGCCAACAGATCAGCGAGGCTCGCCCCCGATCCCTCGACGCCAGGCGGCACGATACCCGCGGCGATCACCGCTGCCTTGAGAAGCCCGAGGTAATCACGGGCGAAGTCGAACACCTCGCCGAGGTCCGAGACCTCGGCGGTCGTGGCGAGGTCGACGCTCGTGAGCCGCAGCACCGGGCTGTCGATCACCCGCAGATAGGCCTCGACCGGCGGCTTGGGGGCGGCATCACGGCCGTGCACGCCCAGATCGATCGACACATTGAGCACCCGCGCACCCTCGGGATAGTCCATGCCGAGGAAGAAGACGTCGCTCCAGCAAGAGTGCGAGAGGTCCATCCGCACGGGCGTCGATTCGCGGAGCAAAGGAAATGTGCCGTTCTCGCTGCGGGCGAGCAGTTCCGGGCGGATGCGAAGGGCGTGGTCGGCCGGATGCCCGACGCGAAACATCCACTGGTTGCCCCGCAGCGACCGCACGCTCTTGCGGACCTGATTGGCGAGCGTCTGCAGGCCGAGTTCACGGTAGCTGACCGCAAGAGCACTCGAGATCGCATCGGACGGGCCATGCTCCCTCTGGCTTTCCAGAAACTCGGCGATCGCCTCCTCGAACCGCCGATGGAGCAGATGGTCGTAGCCGGCATGGGGGATGAGGGCAGCGGCGCGGCCACCGGCCGACAGGCGAGCGGGAAGGTGGAAGCGATGGATGCCGGCCAGAAAAAACAGCGACCGCACGCGGTGGTAGAGGCTCGTGCTCGCATGGCGGAAGGCCTCGAGCGCCGCCGCCTCGGCGAGCAGTTCGTCGGCCGTCGCCGCGTCGCAGACGCTCTCGAGCGACTGGTTGCGGATCGCCGGCTCGTCAGACTCGATGATCGCGACCAAACGACTGGCAACCACGGGGCGGCTCATGTGGCGTGAGGCTGGCGGGCCAGCAGGTCGACAAGCTGGGCGAGGATGTCGGCGCGATCCTTCCCCGAGAGGGCGAGCGCAAGCTGCGCGACGAGCAGGCCGTAGGTGACACCGAGGTTGGAGCGGTTGCCCGCAACCTCATAGGCCAGGTAGCGTTCGCGGCCGGCCAGCAGGGCCAGGGCGGGCGAGACCTGACGGCGGCCTGAGTCGCCGAGCGCATCGAGCAGGTCGAAGATCACGGGCGTGAGCACGTGCATACCGAAGAAGCAGAGATAATGGCCGGCGCGGAGCCCCGGCACGATCAGTTCCTGCTCGGCCTGCGTGGGCGTCGGCTTTTCGAGGACGGTGTCGACCTCGTAGAGATTCTTCGTCTGCGGCACACGCCGGCCGCCGATCACGCCGAAGTAGGGCAGCATGCTCTCCCGCGTCGGCTGCACGGCCGACACGCTGCACTCTTCCGCCTCGGCGACTGCCACGAGCTGCTGCCCGCAGCGGCGATCGCTGTCGCTCACGTAGAGGTGGTCCCCCACGAAATGCAGGAATGGCTCGTCGTCGATGAAGTCGCGGGCCACGCTGACGGCGTTGCCGTAGCCGAGCGGCTCCGGCTGGGGAATCAGTTCAAGCCGCGAGGCCGCGCTGCCGGCGGCGGCGCAGAAGGCCGCCTCGTCGCCGGGTCGCACGACGATGCCCACCTCGTGGGCCCCTGCCGCCACGGCCTCCTCGACGATGATCTCCAGTGCCGTCTTCGCGACGCCGTCACGATCCACGAGCCGCTGCAGCGGCAGCCGCTGCTGCTCTCGGCCGGCGGCGGTGATGAGAGCGCGCTTGATGTGCATGGGGGTCCCTGTCTGAGGCTTCTCTTGGAAGTCTCTCGGCAACTATTGCACCCTCCCGGCCGGCAGGCCAGCACGGCAGAAAAAAGGGTGCCAGCCACCAAACCTGGGAAACAGAGGGGAGGTGCTTGCCCATACCTCCTAAATTTGGTGCCAGGCACCGTTTCCGATCGTCAGCCGAAACGCGCGGTGCTGAAGAGGGCGTGGCCCCGCAGGAACTCGGCGGCCGACATGCTCCGCTTCCCCTCCGGCACGAGTCGCCGGATGACGAGCCGCGTGTTCTCCCCACAGGCGACGACGAGACCGGCGTCGTCCGCGGAGAGGATTGAGCCCGGAGTGAAACCCGGAGTGAGGCCCGGAGTGACAGCCGGATCAGCAGCGTGACCAGCCGCCGACCCATCGACGACCGCCACGTCTTCGAGCACCACTCGCACTGGCGGCCGTTCAGCCCCGGCGTGAAGAAACGTCGCCGTGCGTGGCCAGGGATCGAGTGCCCGCCGCATCCGCTCGATCCGCGAGGCGGGCAGCGACCAGTCCACGATGCCATCGGCCTTCGCGAGCCGCGGCGCGCGGGTGACGCGCGCGGGATCCTGCGGCACGCCGGGAGTGGCGAGAGGCCCGGCGGCGACAAGCAGGTCGATCGCTTCGAGCACCGCATCCACGCCCATCGCGGCCAGCCGATGCTCGAGTTCCGGTGCGGTTTCAGTGCCGCCGATCGGCGTCTCCCGCACCGCGATCACGTTGCCCGCATCGAGCGCCGGCGTCATGTGGATCACGCTCACGCCGGTCGAGGCATCCCCCGCGAGAATCGCCCATTGCACCGGCGCCGCCCCCCGATGCCGCGGTAGGAGCGAGCCGTGGAGATTGATCCCACCATACGGTGCGACGGCCAGCGTTGCGGGCGAAAGAATCTGGCCGTAGTCGCAGACCACGAGCAGGTCGGGGCCGATCGCGTGAATCGCCGCGATCGCCTCGGGATCATTGATCCGCTCGGGAGCGAGGATCGGCACGCCGGCCGCCGCAGCGGCATCACGCATCGGATTGGGAGGCGGCCTCCGACCGGCCGGCGCATGCGCAGGCCGCGTGACAACAGCGGCGACTGCGTGCAGCGATTGCAGGATCGCCTGAAACATCGGCACGGCGAACGGGCCAGTGCCCATCACCACGATTTTCATGGCACGCTTCGATGCACTCACTGGTGGCGGGTTCATGCCTGGCAGCGATCCGCTTCGAGCCGGTCGAGCCGCGCCACGATCTCGTCGTGACCGGGCAGTTCGCCCCGCGACATCTGGCCCGTGAAGACCTCGCGAAACGTCTCAAGCGCCCGCCGCGCCTCGATGGCCGCCGTATCCGGCAGCCGGTCAGTGAAGAGTTTCCCTTCGAGATGATCGAATTCGTGCTGCACCACGCGGGAGAGCAGCCCGTCGAGGTCGAGACGGATCGGTTCGCCGTCGAGCGACCAGGCCTCGACGACGATCTTCTCCGGCCGCCGCACGTCCATCCGCAGGCCGGGCAGGCTCAGGCAGCCCTCCTCCTGCACCGTTGTGCCGCGGGGACGGCTGAGCGATGGATTGATAAACACCAGTTCCTCTCCGTGGCCCCGACGTCCGCTCGTGTTGACGATGAAGATGCGGTAGGGCAGCGCGACCTGATTGGCGGCGAGGCCGATCCCTTCCGCTTCATACATGATGTCGAACATCTGCTCGACGGCGTCGCAGACGGCCTCGTCGATCCGCACGAGCGGCTTCGCGGGCCGCAGGAGCGCCGGGTGTGGGAATTCGACGAGTGTGAGCGGGCCGATTGTGCTCGCCGGAGTCTGGGGGCTGTCTGCCATGGGTCTGTGCGGGTAGGAAGGTAGCGGGTCGGGAAGATTGATGTCGCTGCGTTGCTGCGGCTAGAAGATTGATGTCGCTGCGTTGCTCAAGCCAGTCCCAATATCATACGCGGCCGTGCTACATTTCGCAGGTATGACGACTGCCGAACCAGCCCCGACACGATCCGCCGCTGCCGCCCCGCGGTGGTTCGATCCCGCGGTACTCCTGGCCACCTGCGGCGGACTGGGCCGGATCGGCTTTGCCCCCGGCACGTTCGGCGCGGCGTTGGGCACGCTGCTCGCACTGGCCTTTGCCCGGCTGGCCCTGCCCCCGATGGTCGAGGCGGGATTGCTCGTGGCCATCAATCTGGTCGGCATCCCGGTCTGCACGCGGGCGGCGCGGGCGCTCGGCCGCGGCAAGGATCCCGGGTCGATCGTCTACGACGAGGCCGCGAGCGTGCCGCTGGCGGCGCTCGTTTTGCCCGCCGCAGCCCGGTCGCCGACGGTGCTGGCCGCCCTGTTCGTGCTGCACCGGCTGTTCGACATCACGAAGCCATTTCCCTGCCGCCGTCTCGAACACCTGCCCGCTGGGCTCGGTATCATGGCGGACGACTGGGGAGCGGCAGCCTACGTGGCCGTCTGCCTCGCCATCGGCCGCTGGCTGGGCTGGCTTTGAAGCGGCCTCATCGCACCCGCGCCCTCACGCCGCCCGACACCATGCGACTGCTGCTGATCGACCACGGGCGCTGCGACCACGACCACACCCGCGTGCATCACTGCCGCGCGGACCTCGGCCGGCTGGGCATCGACGCCGCTGTCTGCGGCCCCTCGTCGACCCCGCAGCTCGAGATGCAGCACGATGGCATGTATGGCATTCACCTCCATGCGATCGCGGCGGCATCGCACCGCTTTCTCGCGGCGGTGCGTGATGGGGCGGCGGAGTCGCTGCTCTCCGTCGTGCCCTCACTCTCGCCGCGGCTGCTGGGACTAGTCCGTGAGACGGCGCGGCAGCTGATCGCCGAGGCGGTGGACGCGACCGATCCCGACGTGATCTTCGTGATGCACGCCGGCATCCTCGCCGATCTGGCGGTTGAGACCGGCGCGCCGGTGGTGGTGCATGTCGCCGAGACCGATCTCACCGCCGCCTCGGCGAAGCCGTTGATGCGCACGCTCGTGGGCCGTGCGCTCGGCTCCTGCGATGCGGTGATCGCCGCCGACACCGCTGCGGCCGACGCGCTCCGGGCTGGCTGGATCGAGCCCGACGACACCGAGCCGCTCGAGGTCTGGCCCCTCGGGCCAACATGCGCGGAACAGATCGCCTCCGCCTGCCGCACCGCCCTCGCCCACCGACGCGGGTAACTCCCCTCCCATCGCTCACGCTCCGGGCTTGTATGAGTCCATACAAGCCCCCGGCGTAAGCCGGGGGATCTCGAGCCAGCCCGAACCGGCGACCGCTAGGCCGGCTGGAGCAGCCGGTCGATCTCGCCAGAGTTGACCGCGTGGGCGAAGTCCTCGAAGTCCCGATAGACCGCCCGGCTCGTCAGCTGCACCACCCAGTTGTGCACCAGCGGCGTGATCGTGATCACGGTGCGGCCGTGCTGATGTGCCTCCCACATCTCGATGGCCGTTCCCATCGACGCCTCCGGCACATAGGCCACGAGCAGGTCGAATTCGCGGCACATCTCGATGTGCCCCATAAACACCTCGCCCGCCCGCCGCCGGTCGTACGCGATCGAATTGCCATGATTGGCGAAGGGGTCGTAGACTTCTGCCTCCGGCCAGTGCGACTGCACGAGGTCGCGAAGCGTGTCCCGATACATCTGGTCGTGCACCAGCGCCGCCACGTGCGAGCCCTGCATGATCCCCGCGAGAAAAATCCGCATGAAAAAAGCTTCCCTGAAAACGTCGGTGAAACCGTCTCCGAAACCGGCCCGATCTGCCTCCGGAAGTGTACGGTCTGCGGCGGCAAAAACGCACACACGAACGCAGCCCTCGGCATCGACAACGGCCGCCGCGACGAAGCCCGATCTGACGGCGGCCCGTCGCACGGTGCTCGACCTGCTCGCCATTCCCGGCGGATCGGGCAACGAGAGGGACGTGGCCGACCACATTGTGAAGCGGCTGCGGGAGGCGGGCTGCCCGGCCGATGCGATCTCGTTTGACACCGCCCACACGAAGACGCCGATCAAGGGCAACGTGGGCAACCTGATCGTGAAACTGCCGGGCACCGTGCCAGGTGCCGCGCCAGGTCCGAGGCGGCTCTTCATGGCCCACATGGACACGGTGCCCGTCTGCATCGGCACGAAGCCGGTGGTGGCCGGCCGCTTCGTGAAGAGCGGCAACCCGGCCACGGGGCTCGGCGCCGATGACCGCGCCGGCTGCGCGGTTGTGCTCTCCACAGCGATCGAAATCCTAAAACGCAGACTGCCGCATCCGCCGCTGACATTCTTCTTCGCAATCCAGGAGGAGGTCGGCCTCTACGGGGCGCGGTTCGCCAAGGCCGCCGACCTCGGCAAGCCGAAGCTGGCGTTCAACTTCGACGGCGGCGCCGTCGAGAAGATCACGGTCGGCGCGACGGGCGGCTACCGCATGGACATCGCCATCGAAGGGATTCCGAGCCATGCGGGCGTGGCACCGGAGAAGGGCGTGTCGGCGATCGCGATCGCCGCGCTTGCCATCGCGTCACTCGTCGAAGACGGCTGGCACGGACTCGTCATGAAAGATGGCAAACGGGGCACGAGCAACGTGGGCGTGATCCAGTCCGGATGTGCGACCAACGTGGTGGCCGAGTCGGCCACGCTGCGGGCCGAGGCGCGGAGCCACGATCCCGCGTTCCGCGGCAGGATCGTGAAGGCGATCGAAAAAGCCTTCACGGATGCGGTCAAGAAGGTGCGGACCGCCGACGGCAAGACGGGCCGCGTGACGTTCGACGGGCATCTCGACTACGAGGCATTTCGACTGGCGGACGACGAGCCCTGCGTGGTGGCGGCGCAGGAGGCCGTCCGTGGCATCGGGCTCACGCCCCGGCTCGACATCTCCAACGGCGGCCTCGACGCCAACTGGATGGCGGCCAACGGCACGCCCACGGTGACCCTCGGCTGCGGCCAGATGGAGATCCACACAACCAAGGAGCAGCTCGACCTCGACGCGTTCGAGGCCGCCTGCACCGCCGCCCTGCGGCTGGCAACGGCGTGAGGACGGCGGAATGACTGCGTCATCTGGACGATGCGCCATCGAGGCATTACCTTAAAAATCGCGCCTCGGCCTGCCGAAATGGAGTTCCCCGTCATGGTCACGAAACACGCGCCTCTTGCGATCGATGCAGTGCACCGGGGCGATTGCCTCGACCTCATGTCGAGGGTGCCCACGGGCAGCGTGCATCTGGCGTTCGCAGACCCGCCGTTCAACATCGGCTACGACTACGATGCCTACGACGACCGTCTTTCGGCCGACGCCTACCTCGATTGGTCGAAGAAGTGGATGCGGGAAACCGTCCGCGTGCTACGGCCCGACGGCACGTTTTGGCTGGCGATCGGCGACGAATATGCCGCGGAACTGAAGGTGATCGCCACGCGGGAACTGGGGCTCACCTGCCGCAGCTGGGTGGTCTGGTATTACACGTTCGGCGTCAACTGCAAGCAGAAATTCAGCCGGTCGCACGTCCACCTGTTTCACTTCGTTCGCGATGCGGCGGCGTTCACGTTCAACACCGACTCGATCCGCGTGCCGTCCGCCCGCGAACTCGTCTACGGCGACAAGCGGGCCAACCCGACGGGCCGGCTCCCCGACGACACCTGGGTGCTGCGTCCGCAGGACCTGCCCGACGGCTTCGGCGCGGCGGAAGACACCTGGTACTTTCCGCGGATCTGCGGCACGTTCAAGGAGCGATCGGGCTGGCATGGCTGCCAGATGCCGGAGCAGCTGCTGGGACGAATCATCCGCGCGTCGAGCAACGAGGGCGAGACGGTACTCGACCCCTTCGGCGGCAGCGGCACGACGCTGGCGGTGGCCAAAAAACTGGGCCGCTCGTTTCTCGGCATGGAACTGTCGGACGATTACGCCGACAAGATGAGTGCGCGGCTGGCCGGCATCGCAGTGGGCGACCCGCTCGACGGCGCGGCCGAGCCGCTCAAGACGGCCCCCGCCACGAAAGACGGCCGCCGCCTCGGCGCGCGTGGCAAGAAGCGGCCTTCCCGCGCGAAGTAGCGACGGCCTGACGTGCCTGACACCCACCGCACGCGTGCCCCAACGGAGCGATCGCGACCATGGCCAAGCGCAAGTCGAAGCAGTCTGAACCCGAGACGCCGGCACCGCCGCCCGCCGGCTTCCAGGCGCCTCCGGCCGACGGCGGACTTTCCATCAACAGGCTGGCACAGGCCTTCGCCGCGATGATGGGCACTGGCGATCCCTATGCGCAACCGGCCGCCGAGTCGGACGTGGTGAAAGTGGATGCGTCGCCCGTGCTCGACGACGATGACAGCTTCGCATCGGGGTCGGACGACGTCGGCTGCCGCGTCTGCCCGGAGACCATCCTGGAGGCGATCCTGTTTGTGGGCCTGCCCGACGGCGAGCCGATCACGAGCCGCAAGGTGGCCGGCCTGATGCGCGGCGTGCGGCCGCAGGAGATCGATGAACTGGCGACGGCGCTCGGGCAGCGGTATCGCGCCAACAACTGCCCCTATGAGGTGGTGGCAAAGGATGCCGGCTGGGTGATGCGGCTGCGGCCGGAGTTCGCCCGGTTTGGCAACGTCGTGGAGGCCCGTTCCCGCACGGTACGGCTCGATGCCGAGGCTCTCGATGTGCTGGCACTGGTGGCGTGGAACCAGCCGGTCAAGCGGGACCGGATCGTGGAATTGGGCTGCGATGCCCGGCCGACCGTGTGGAGGCAGTTGGTGCGGCGTGGCCTGTTGGAAATCGTCCACGACGAGGCCGCGCGTGACGGCCATGACAGTGATGACACGCCCGCTGAGCCGTCGTACCGCACCACGCGGAAGTTTTTGGAGGTCTTCCGGCTCGAGAGCATCGACGACCTCCCCGAACCGACCGAACCGCCGAAGTAGCGGACGCTGACGCCAATCATTCGCTCTGCTGCGTCGTCGCCCACTCCACCGCCGCGTCGCGCGTGGTGATCCTGCCGTCGAGCTGCAGGGCCCGCAGGGCCGCGAGCACCTGCCCCATCGCGCGGCCGGCCGGCACGCCAGCGGCGAGCAGGTCGTTGCCCGTCACGAGCGGCGGTGGGTCGAGCTGCTCCTGCGGCATCTGCAGCTTTGCGGTCACCCACCCGGCGGCTGCCGCGGAGCCGTGGCCGCAGGCGGCGCGGGCCCGCAGCACATCGGCCAGCAGGAAGGCCGCGTCGTGCGCCAGCCACGGCTGCAGCTGCGACCATGGCCGCTGATCGAGGTCGACTGCACCGGTGCCGTCAACGAAGGCGACGGCCTCGTGCAGCCAACAGGCCGTCTTCAGCTCGCGGGTGGAGAGCCGCAGCCGGGCCGCGATGCGGCGGGATGTTTCCGGCGGCAGTGCCTCCGTGAGAACGGCCAGCGCCGACGCGATCTCCGGCTCGTCGAGCGCATCGATGATGCGGGCCGAGTCGTGCCAGGCAGCGTGTGCTGCCGCCGCGCCGTCCGCCGGCGCCACCTCGGGTAGCACCTCGCGGGCCAGTCCTGTCTGCACGAGCAGTTCGAGTGCCCGCCGCCGGCCCGGCCGCGCCACGATGGCCCGCAGCTCCGCCGCGACTCGCTCGGGGCTCACGGTGGTCACCAGGTGCGCCATGCGAACGATCGCCGTCTGCGTCTGCTCCTCCAGAGCAAAGCCAAACCCCGCGGCAAACCGCACCGCGCGGAGCATGCGCAGGTGATCCTCGCCGAACCGCATCGCGGCATTCCCGATCGCCCGCACGATACCCGCGGTGAGATCGGCCCGGCCTTCGACGTAGTCGTGCACCTCGCCGGTGATGGGATCGAGAAACAGTCCGTTGATCGTGAAGTCGCGCCGCAGCGCATCCTCGCGGGCGTTGGTGAAAGTCACGCCGGCCGGGTGCCGGCCGTCGGTGTAGGCCGCGTCGCTGCGGAACGTGGCCACCTCCACCTGCCCCGCGCCGCGGGGGCCGAGCACGGTGATCACGCCGAAGGCGGCCCCCACAGCGAGGGTATGGCGGTTGCCGAATACTGCCCGCACCTGATCGGGGCGGGCCGATGTCGCCACGTCGTAGTCGGCCGGCGTACGGCCGAGCAGTTCATCGCGAACGCAGCCGCCGGCCCAGACCGCCTCGTGCCCTGCCGCCCGCAGGCGGCCGACCACCACGAGAGCAAACTCTCGCGCCGCGGCGGGATCGCAGGGGATGGCTGGCATGGCGGCAGACACTCGGGAGGGAGACGCAGGCGTGGATGGTACTGGATGCCCGCGGCCCCGGCAGCGGGCGGCATTTCCGGATTTCCAGGCCTTTGCACGAAAGGGTATGATCAGGAGGCTGGAAGGGGTGTCCCACCGGCAGACCGTTCTCATCCTCTCGCTACGCGCCGGCTGGTTGTCGCCCGCCCGCCTCACATTCTGGAGTGTCCTAGCATGTCCGCTTCCCGCGAGCCCTCTGCCTCGAGCCACCTGTCCCGTCGTGATGCACTGAAGGCTGCCGGTATCGCCGGCGCCGCGCTGACCGGCATGCAGGCCAGCATGCGTTCCGTGCACGCGCAGTCCCCCTCGGCAGACGTCATCCGCGTTGGCCTCATCGGGGCCGGCGGCCGCGGCACCGGGGCCCTCCAGCAGGCGCTCTCCGTGCCCGGCTCCAACGTCAAGGTGACCGCGATCGCCGACGCCTTCGACGACCGCATCAAAGGCGCGCTCAAGGCGGTCGAGTCGATGAAAGACAAGGTCGAGGTTCCGGAGGATCGGCAGTTCAAGGGGCTCGACGGCTACAAGCAGGTGCTGGAGCACTGCGACCTGGTCATCCTGGCCACGCCGCCGGGCTTCCGTCCGTTCCACTTCGAAGAAGCGATCAAGGCGGGCAAGCACGTCTTCATGGAGAAGCCGGTCTGCGTCGATGCGTTCGGCGCCAACCTCTGCCTTCAGGCCGCGAAGCTCGCCGACGAGAAGAAGCTCAAGGTCGTGGTCGGCTTGCAGCGGCACTACGACGACAGGTATCGCCAGACACTGGCCCGCGTTCGTGAGGGGCTGGCCGGCGACATCATCGGCGGCCAGGTTTATTGGAACGGCAGCGGCATTTGGTATCGCCCCCGCAAGCCGGAGATGACCGAGATGGAGTTCCAGGTCCACAACTGGTACCACTTCAACTGGCTCTGCGGAGACCACATCTGCGAGCAGCACGTTCACAACATCGACATCGCCAACTGGTTCCTCGACAAACTCCCCGAAGCGGCCTACGGCGTGGGCGGCAAGCAGAATCGCATCCCCAACCAGCCGAGCGAGATCTACGACCATCACGCGGTCAACTTCACCTATCCGGGCGGCGTGCGAATCGCCAGCCAGTGCCGGCAGTTCCCCGGCGGCGACGGCCGCGTGAACGAGGAGTTCCAGGGCACGAAGGGCTACGTGAAGATCGGCGAGATCACCGATCACTCGGGCAAGGTGCTCTGGAAATACGACGGCAAGTCTGAGAATCCCTACCAGGTCGAGCACGACGAACTGCAGGATGCGATCCGCAACGACAAGCCGCTCAACAATGCCTACTACGGCACGACGTCGAGCTTCTCGTCCGTGCTGGGCAGAACGGCCACCTACACGGGCAAGCAGGTCGGCTACAACGACCTGCTGAAGACCAACTTCCGCACGATGCCGGAGAAACTGTCGTGGGACGCCACGCCGCCGGTCATGCCCGACAAGGACGGCAACTACCCGCCCCCGATGCCGGCCAGCTACAAGATCGCTTGATGAACCCGGGCTGAACGCTTCGTCGCGTGGTGCGGAGGGACAGAAGGCACACGCATTGGTTCGCCGGCTGCGGCATGCTCGTCGCCGGCGGACTTTGCTACAGGATGCTCGTGGATGATGGTGAATCGTTCGTGAGTCGCAAAGTTCACCGACTCCTGCGCGTGCCTCCGACCGGCTCCTCAGCATCTGTGGTTTCCACACCTCCCAATGCTCGCAGCGAGTGCCGCAGCCGGCGAACCAATGCGGCATAGCGTCAGCCCGCCGCCGCCCAACCAGAGACCAACCTCATGATCGTCGGCATCCCGAAGGAAACGAAGAAGGACGAGTATCGGGTGTCGATGCTCCCGGTGGGCGTGGAGGAACTGGTGCGTGCCGGCCATCGCGTGCTCGTGCAGCGGTCGGCAGGGGCCGGCTCGGGCCTCGCCGACGAGGCCTATGCGACGTGTGGGGCGGAACTCGTCGACACGGCGGAGGAGGTGTTTGGCCGGGCCGACATGATCGTGAAGGTGAAGGAGCCGCAGACCCCTGAGCTGAAGCTGATCCGCGGCGGCCAGACGGTGTTCACCTACTTTCACTTCGCCGCCGACCGTGGGCTTACGGAGGGTTTTCTCGCCACCGGCGCCACCGCCGTGGCCTATGAAACGCTCCGCGACGATCGCGGCCGACTGCCACTGCTGATCCCGATGAGCGAGGTGGCGGGGCGGATGAGCATCCAGGAGGGTGCAAAGTATCTCGAGAAGCCGCAGATGGGCCGCGGCATCCTGCTCGGTGGCGTGCCGGGCGTGGCACCGGCCCATGTGACGGTGCTCGGGGCGGGCAGCGTCGGTGCCAATGCCGCCAAGGTGGCTGCGGGCTTCGGCGCCAGTGTCGGCCTGCTCGATACCAGCCTCGAACGGCTGCGGTATCTCGACGACGTGACGCCGCCAAACATCGACTGCCTCTATTCCGACCGCCACACGATCCGCGAGCAGATCGCCCGCGCCGACCTCGTGATCGGCAGCGTGCTGATTCCGGGCGCGAGGGCGCCCCATCTGGTCGAGCGAGACGACCTCAAGCTCATGAAGCCGGGGGCCGTGATCATCGACGTGGCGATCGATCAGGGTGGGTGCGTGGCCACGAGCCGACCGACCACGCATGCCAACCCGACCTTCGTGGTGGACGACATCGTGCACTACTGCGTGACCAACATGCCAGGCGCCGTGGGACGCACGAGCACCTATGCCCTCTGCAACGCCACGCTCCCCTATGTCTTGCAATTGGCGGCGCAGAGCGTGGAGAAGGCGGCGGCCGCCAGCCCCGCCATCCTCTCGGCGGTGAACGTCTATCGGGGCCACCTCGTCTACCGCGCCGTGGCCGATGCCTTTGGCCTGCCCTGCGAGCCAATGCACTTCACGAAGGAAGGAAAAGTCTCCCCATCATGATCCCCACCTCCCTTCGCTGGCATGGCAATGCCGCCGGCCACCCTGACGCCGGCCACCTCGAACTCGTCGACCAGACGCTGCTCCCCACGAGGCACGAGTGGATCCCCTGCCGCGATGTCGACACGCTGGTGGAAGCGATCAAAATGCTGCGGGTCCGCGGAGCCCCGGCGATCGGCATCGCTGGTGCCTACGGTCTTGCCGTGGCGGCGGGCGAGGCCGTCGGTGACGGGCTGTCTCCTGAGGCGGCGCGGGCTCATCTGTTGGCGCGTGCCGAACTGCTCGCCTGCGCCCGGCCGACCGCCGTCAACCTGCGCTGGGCGGTGGAACGGGTCGTCGGCGTGCTCGCCGGCCTGCCGGAAAACACTTCCGCGTCGGCGCTCGCGGCGGCGGCTCTGTCCGAGGCCAAAAGCATCCACGAGGAAGATCGGCGGCTGTGCGCCGCCATCGGTCGGCACGGCGCGGCCATCCTGCCCGAGGGCGGCGTGCTCACGCACTGCAACACCGGTGCGCTCGCCACGGGGGGCGATGGCACGGCACTCGCAGTGATCACGACGGCCTGGGAACAGGGGCGGCGGTTCGATGTGTTTGCCGACGAGACGCGGCCGCTGTTTCAGGGCGCCCGGCTGACGGCCTGGGAACTGGTGGAACGCGGCATCCCCGTGACCGTGCTCGTCGATTCGGCGGCGGCCCAGCTGCTGCGAACCGGCCGGGTGGGGGCATGCATCGTCGGCGCCGACCGGATCACGGCCAACGGCGACACCGCCAACAAGATCGGCACCTACGGGCTGGCCGTGCTCGCCGAGGCCCATGGCGTGCCGTTCTTCGTGGCCGCCCCGTCGAGCACGTTCGACCTGTCCCTCGAAACAGGTGTCGACATTCCGATCGAGGAGCGGGCCGCCGCCGAGGTGCTGCGACCGCTGGGCGTGCCGGCAGCGCCCGAGCACGCCCGAGCCTACAATCCTGCCTTCGATGTCACGCCGTCCCGGCTGATCACCGGGATCATCACCGAGCACGGCGTCATCCAGCCCGTCACCCGCGACAACGTCCTGAAAATGGTGCCAGCCACCAAATCTCGGTCGGCGAGGTAAGCTGGGGTGGTCTGGCGTGCTGATCACGCCCGCCGATCGGGCGAGACCGGTCAACGCCCCACACGCCCGAGATGCACCCTTGGTTCCAAAGTTCATCCCCAAGATCGCGATCGTTGGCCGACCCAATGTCGGTAAATCGACTCTCTTCAACTGGCTCGTCGAGAAGCGGATCGCCATCGAGGATCCGACGGCAGGTGTGACACGCGACCGGCTCGTGCAGCGGCTCTCGCTGGAGGGCCGCACGGTCGATCTGGTCGACACCGGCGGCATGGGCTTCGACGACCCCGACGGCCTCACTGCCCGGATCGACGCCCAGATCGAGGCGGGCCTCACCGAGGCGGCGATCATTCTTTTCGTCGTCGATGTTCGCGAGGGCCTCGTGCCGGCCGACCACGAGGTGGCCGTCCGCGTCCGCAAAATCGGCGTGCCGGTCCTGCTCGTTGCCAACAAGGCCGACGACGCCAAGCTCGACAACCACGCCCACGAGTTCGCGTCGCTCGGCTTCGGCGAGCCGCTGATCGTGAGCGCGCGGCAGCACCGCAACCGCGAACCGCTCGTCGAGGCGATCCTGGCCCGGCTGCCGGAGGCCGGCGACGGCGGCGAGGAGCCCTCGGCCGCACTGCCGGAGATGAAGCTCGCGATCGTGGGCCGACGGAACGTGGGCAAGAGCACGTTCGTCAACAGTCTGGCCCACGAGCAGCGGGTGATCACCAGCCCCGTGGCGGGCACGACCCGCGACTCGGTCGACGTGCGGTTCGACGTCGACGGCCACACGTTTCTCGCCATCGACACGCCGGGCCTGCGGCGGTCGAAGAGCCGCAAGACCGACATCGACTTCTACTCCACCCATCGCGCGCAGCGGAGCGTCCGCAGGGCAGACGTCGTGCTGCTCTTCTTCGACGCCTCGGAGCCGGTGGGTCGCGTCGACAAGCAGTTGGCCGACACGATCATGGAGGAGGCGAAGCCCGTGGTGTTCGTCGTCAACAAGTGGGATCTCTACGCGGGGGATGTCGAACGCGGCGAGTGGGCCGACTACCTGCGGGACACGTTCCGCACGATGCCCTGGGCCCCGGTGGCGTTCGTGACGGCGACCAGCGGCCGCAACGTGAAGGCGGTAGTCGACACGGCACAGCGGCTCTACCGGCAGAGCCACGAACGGGTGCCGACGGCGAAGCTCAACACGATCTTGCGGGAGGCGATCGACGCCAACCATCCACCCGCCGATCCCAGGGGTCGGCCTGTGAGGATCTACTACGCCACGCAGGTGGAAACCGCGCCGCCGACGATCGTGCTCTCGACGAGCGCGCCGAAGAGCGTGTCGGAGGGCTACAAGCGGTATCTCGTCGGCGCCCTCCGCAAGACGACGCCCTTCCGCGAGGTGCCGATCCGGATCTACGTCCGTGGCCGCACGAAGGACGAGAAAGACGAGAAGGACGAGGAGTAGGGCGCAGCATCCCCGTGGCGACAAGATTGCATCTTGTCGGTGCTGGACGCCGGATTCAGCAAGTTAAAAACTTGCTGCCACATTCCCGTCCACCGGCGGTTTGGGCGATTAGACCGCGTCCTCCATGCCGTGCCACATTCCCTCCACCAACGCCACCTGTCGCGCCGTGAACGGCACGGCGCCGTCGAGAAGGTCCGGCTCGTCGATCTCCTCCGGCACGAGTCTCCGCACGATCTCCGCGGCCAGCGCCGCAACACCAGTGCCGCTGACCGCGCTCGTCCACATCATCCCTGCGATCGCGGCCGTGGCGGCGTCCCCGATCAGATCAGCCTTCGATGCCACCAGCAGTTCGCGGTTCGACATCGCTGCCGGCCCGGCAGCGGCAATCTGCCGGCCATCGACCACGCGGAGCACGAGATCGGCCCCCTCGCTCGCGGCGACCGCCCGGATGATGCCTGCCCGCTCGACGCCGGTCACCGCGTGATCCCCGCCTTCCTCCCGCAGCCCGGCCGTATCGACCAGATCCACCTCCCAGCCATCGAGGACGACACGCGTTTCCAGCAGGTCGCGGGTGGTGCCCGGCTCGGGTGACACAATGGCTCTGGCGTGGCCGGCCAACGCATTGACGAGGCTGCTCTTCCCGGCGTTGACACTTCCCATCACGACGACCCGCCAGGGCCGCGCAAGCCGCAGGCCGACACGCGCCGCGCGGCCGAGCCTATCGAGGGCAACCCGCGCCTCGTCCGCACGACCTTCGGCAACGAGCCTCTCCACGCTCGCAAACTCTGCCGCGAGCACACCGGCCAGCTGCCGCGACAGGATCCTCGCCGCCTTCGGCCCGCCGGCGATGGCGAGCGCCTCGCGGGCTTCCGCCTCGATCTCCGGGGTGCCGCCCGCCCGCAGCCACTCCGGCCACGCCTGCCGCACGGCCCCGAACTGCTCGAGGCTCGTGATGACCGCCTCGGATGCGGCGAGACCACCATGGCAATGGATCTCGAGAGCGTCGGCCCCACGCCGAACGACGACCAGTTCCTCACCCGGCCCGTCCGTGGCACTCGTCCAGCGGCCAAACACAATCGCTCCCTCGGGCCGGTCGGCGAGCGGCTGCCGTCCCCGCGGCGAGAACAGCCGTGCGACGCATGCCTGGGCACCCGGCCCCGCAACTCCCACCACTGCCAAGGCACCGCGGCCCACGGGCGTGAGCAATGCCACCCTCACCGCATCATCGCCCACTGGCCGACCATCGCGATGATGGCTAGAACCTTCCGAGACACGTTCGTTCCCCCACGCGTTCACGGAGTTCGTAGCCATGGCTGACTGGATCGAGGTAGGTTCGAGGGCGCCCGATTTCACGCTACCGACGCACGACGGCACGAAGCTCAAGCTGTCGAGCCTGAAGGGCACGCCGGTGGTCCTCTATTTCTACCCCAAGGACGACACGCCGGGGTGCACGAAGGAGGCCTGTGGCTTCCGCGACGCCAAGGCCACGCTGGCCAAGCACAAGGCCGTGGTCCTGGGCGTCAGCCCCGACGACCCGGAGAGCCACGACACGTTCCGCCTGAAATACAAACTGCCGTTCACGCTCCTGGCCGACGTCGATCACAAGGTCGCCGAGAAATACGGCGCCTGGCGGGAGAAGAACATGTACGGCAAGAAGTCGATGGGAATCGCCCGGAGCACCTTCATCATCGACGCCGCCGGCACGGTGGCGAAGGTGTTCAAGGCGGTCAAGGCGGACGGCCACGCGGACCAGGTGCTCGAGTCACTTGCGTCGCTGCCGCCTGCGCGAAAGGCATAACCGTCACCACACGCCGGCGAGGGCGTCCGGAACCTCCGTCCGCCCCTGCCGAACGGCGACCCGCGAAGCAGGGCGGTGCATACTTGCGGGCCGGAACCACCGGCTGGGAACAAGGAGCACCATGCAGTCATTCCTCGTCAAATGCGCCGCTCTGGGCATCGTCGCGGGCGGCTTCACCCTCACCGGCGACGTGGGGCGTCTGGCGGACCGCGGTCGGCGGCTGTTGGATGCCCGCACGGTTCCGTCGGAAACACCCGCGGACCATTCGACCGGCGCGGACGAAGCCACGATTCAGGCCAACGCAGCTCCACAGGCGGCCCCCGCCCCTGCCCCCGCGCGGACTCCGCCCAGCGTGCCACTCCTCCTCGATGCGCCGATTGGACGGGCCGTCGCGGTCCCCCCGCCGCCTGCCAAGGGCCCCGATAGCATCGATCTTCGTCAGGTGCCGGCAGGCAGCCGCGTGCTCGTCTGGGTCCGACGACCTGGCTCCACAAGCCGATCCAGGTCGACTGACCTCATCGCGCTGGATCTCATCGATCCGAATACCGGCGAAGCGCTCGAGCATCGCCATGCCGCGATGACCCACGGCAGCGAGGGCACGACCGTGAATGCGGCTCCCCGACGTGTGGTGATCACACGCGACGCCACCAACAAGATCGCCAAGGGGGCGATGCTCCGGATCACGCCGCTGCACGGCGTCATAGGCCTCGGGAGCGAGGAAGCGATCGGCACCGTGCTGGCAGTCGACGTTCAGAGCCGGTAAGGGCAAACAGGCAGGTCACGCGGGCTGATGGTTCAATCCCGGAGTCCCCCGACTTCCGCCGGGGGCTTCTTGGGTTGCGTCACGCCTCGCTGGCTTCCTGCGCTTCGCGATCGCTCGACCAGCCAACCCGCTTCTTGGAGAGGCCGATCTTCCGTTCGTCGGTGTCGACGCGGAGGATCTTGACCTCGAGCGGATCGCCAACTTTCACGACATCTTCGGCGTTCTCGATCTTGTCCTCCGAGAGTTCGGAGATGTGCAGGAGGCCCTCCAGGCCGTCCTCCAGCCCGACGAACACGCCGAAGTTGGTGATCTTCGTGACGGTGCCCTTCACGACGTCGCCCGTCTTGTATCGCTGCGGAATGTCCGTCGACCACGGATCATCGGCCATCTGCTTGAGCCCAAGGGCGATCCGCCGACGCTGCTGGTCGACCGAGAGCACCTTGCACTCGACCTCGTTGCCCTTGTCGAGCATTTCGCTGGGGTGCGTCACCTTCCGCGTCCATGACATGTCGGTCACATGGAGCAGACCGTCGATGCCGTCGTCGATCTCGATGAAGGCGCCGTAGTTGGTGAGGTTTCGCACCACGCCCTTGACGATCGCGCCGGGCGGATAGTCGGCGGCCACCTTCTCCCAGGGATTCTGCTGGGTCTGCTTCATGCCCAGCGAGATTTCCTGCTTTTCCTTGTTGATGGCGAGCACCACCACCTCGACCTCGTCGCCCGGCTTGACCAGTTCGCTGGGATGGCTGACCCGCTTTGTCCAGCTCATCTCGCTGATGTGGACGAGTCCCTCGACGCCGTCCTCCAGCTTCACGAAGGCGCCGTAGCTCATCACGTTGACGACCGTGCCCTTGCAGACAGTGCCGACCGGATACTTGTCGGCCACCTTCGCCCACGGGCTGGCGGTCCGCTGCTTCATGCCCAGCGCGATCTTCTCCCGCTCGCGGTCGATGTGGAGCACCTGCACCTCGACCTCCTGGTCGATCTGCACCATCTCGCTCGGATGGCCGATGCGGCCCCAGCTCATGTCGGTGATGTGGAGCAGGCCGTCGATGCCGCCCAGATCGACGAACGCGCCGAAGTCGGCGATGTTCTTGACGACGCCACGGCGGATCTGGCCCACCTCGAGCGTCTCCATGAGCTGCTTCTTCCGCTCAGCCCGCTCCTGTTCGATGAGTGCCCGTCGCGAAACGACGATGTTGCGACGTGCCTCGTCGATCTTCAGCACGAGGCACTGGATCGCCCGGCCGCAGTAGTCGCCGATATCGGCGGGGCGGCGGATGTCGACCTGGCTCGCCGGCAGGAAGACGTTGACGCCGGAGATGTCGACCAGCAGACCACCCTTGATCTTGCGGGTGACGAAACCGGTGACCACGTCGTTCTCGTGGACGCTCTCCATCACGCGCAGCCAGTCTTCGATCCGGCGCGCCTTCCGCTTGGAGAGCGTGATCAGCCCCCGCTGCTCCTCGACCTGGCCATCCTCGAACTCCTCGAGCAGCACCTTGACGATGTCGCCCACCTGCGGCGGCGGCTCGCTCTCATCCCATTCGTTCCGCGGAATGTGGCCTTCGCTCTTGTAGCCCACATCGACGAGCACAAACTCGTCATCAACCCGCAACACCTTCCCCTCGAGCACTGAGTTGACCGCGAGCGTGGCGGTTCCGATCGAGTATTCGCCCGCCTCCGTTCCAGCCAGGGCGAGTTGCAGTTCCTGATCGAGTTCGTCTCCGAGTTCAAGTTCGCGAATGAGGTTGCGGTTGACCATGCGTTGGGGGGGTTTTGGGTAAACGGGTTGGAGGAGGCGGACTCGCGGGCCACGATCGAACGAGCCGCGTAGTGTAGCAGCCCAAGGGCGGCTGAACAATCGAGTGTTTGCCCCCACCGCCCCAGATTTCCCGATCGTCAAGGCGGCCCCGCCCCGCGAGCCGGCACACGGCCGTGGCCGATGGAAATCCTATGAACTGCTTCCATTCCCTCCCGCTGCTGGCCGCCTTGGCAGTCACGGGCTTCGCCCTGCCTGCACGGGCCCAGTTCGCCGCTCCCGAGTCGGGCTCCGCGGCCCCCACACTGGGCGACTCCCGCACGCAGAAATACCGGGTTGGCGTGATGGTGAAGGCCGAGGGCGGGGCGTGTCGGGATATCTACGTCAGCCTGCCGGTGCCCGCCGACTGGCCGGAACAGAAGGTGCAGATCGTGCAGGAGGATGTCTCGCCCGACGTCCGCGGCCTGCGGTATCGCACGCTGCCGGGGGGCGTGAAGCAGATGATCGTCGAGATCCCCAGCCTGCCCGCGGGCGAGAAGGCGCATGCCATCGTCACGTTCTCGCTTGAACGCGCATCGATCAGTCCGCCCGCCGACCCCTCGCCCCTGTCGATTCCGCAAAAGCCCGACCGGGCGCTGCGGGCCTTTCTCGGGGCGAGTCCCTACATCGAAACGCGACACCCCAAGATCATGAAGCTGGCGAAGACGACGGGCGCCGATCTCGATGGCTGGAAGAAGGTGGAGGCGATCTACGATACGGTTCGCGAGAAGGTCGAATACCGTAATGGCGACCTGAAGGGGGCGGCGCGGGCCCTCGCTGACGGCTGGGGCGACTGCGAAGAACTCACCTGCCTGTTCATCGCCATGGCCAGAGCCGAAGGCATTCCGGCGCGGACCGTGTGGGTCGAGGGCCACTGCTACCCGGAGTTTTATCTCGTCGATACAGACGGCCAGGGCTGGTGGTATCCCTGCCAGGCGGCCGGCACGCGGGCCTTCGGCGGCATGCCCGACCAGCTGCCGATCCTGCAGAAGGGCGATTCCTTCCGCGACCCCGACCGACCAGGCAAGACGCTGCGGTATGTGTCGGAGTTCATCAGGGGCTCCGCCAAGGATGGTGGCGGCTCGCCCAAGGTGACATGGATCCGCGAAGGAGCGTAACGACGCTTACTCCGCGCCGATGAAGACTTCTTCGTTGAGGGGCCGGCCAAAGGCGTCTTTGGCAACGGGCGTGAACCACCGCGGCACGATCGGCAGACCGGCCTCGCGCCAGACTGCTTCCAGCCGATCACCGGCGACCTTCACGATCCGCTCCCGGCCGCGGCCAGCCAGCGTGGATCGATCGGCCCATGGCGTCACAGGCCCGTCGAAGCCGGCGTTCTTCGCCTGCGTCAACACAGCCGCGGAATTGATCACGCCGGTCTCGCCCGGCATCAGTCGCTGCGCATGGGTGAGTTCTGCGGCCGCCACATCGCGGGGGGCATCGGAGAGCCGCACTTCCACGATCCGTCCCTTCGGCACCTTGGTGATCATTTCGAGCGGTTCGCCCGTGATGTGCATGGCCCAGGAATCGACCACGGCGCCCACGCGGGGATGTGACACGGCCAGCAGACCGAGCAACCCTTCGAAGGTGTGAACAAACTGGTGCGTCTTATCGGCACGGGCCTCGGCCTCGGGGGTGATCGTCAGACCGAGCGAGATGCCGTGCGGATCGAGCATGCCGCCGATGGTGTCGAGACGCGTGCGATACTGCTCGAAGAAGTCCTTGAAAGAATGTTCGTCGGAGGCGGCCGCGATCGAGGCGACGGCGCGGGTGGCCTCGGTGGCCTGAGCAAACTCGAGTCGCTTCGGCAGGGCCGCCAATTCTGCATTGAACGTCGCGTCGTCCGCGTCGAGCGTCACCGGGAGGCGAAACACGCCGCACTTCAGCCGCGCGCTCACCATCAGCCGTCGCGCGTGGGGCACGCCGAAGGTCTCTGCCTGCTGCTGGAAATCGACCAGATCGATGTCCATCGCGTCGAAGCCGAACGACAGGGCCAGTTCGATGAGTTCGCTGGGGCGTCCGGAAAGCGGCAGGCCAAACGTGCTGAGGTTGCGGAACATCCTGGGGAAAATCTCCTGTGTTCGTGAGGGCTGGAAGACTGGGAGTATGACCGAAACCCGCCGGTTTTTGAAGCGGGGGGTGGGGCGATCACGAGCGAAGGGACGGTGCGCCCGTGAAAACGCGATCCCCCGGCTCACGCCGGGGGCTTGTACGAAGACGTCCATACAAGCCCTGAGCGTGAGCGACGGGATCCCGGGTTCCCGTTGTGAAAGCACCTACCTCGCCGGTTGCAGTTCGGCGAGGTTCATGCCGAGCCGTTTGAGCTTCTTGTAGAGCGTGGTGCGGTTGATCCCGAGAGCCCGAGCGGCCACGTCCCGCCGCCAGTTGGATCGCTCCAGGGCTTCGATGATCAGCCTCCGTTCCGGCTGGCTCATCGACCCCTTGAGGGACATCGCCCCCGCAGCGGCACCAGCCAGCGTCGTCTGAACCACGGTGCCACCGGCAGCAAGCCTGACCGTGGGCGGCAGGTCGACTGCCCCGATCCACGGCGCACGCCCCAGAAAGACCGCGTACTCCACGGCGTGCTCGAGTTCGCGGACGTTGCCCGGCCAGCGATACCGCGAGAGGGCCTCGAGGGCTGCGGTCGAGAATCCCTCCACGTGGCGGCCGCCACGGGCCATGGCCGCGGCCAGAAAATGTTCCGCGAGCATCGGAATGTCGTGGACGCGATCCCGTAGCGTGGGCATTTCGATCGTGATCACGTTCACACGCCAGAAGAGATCGGCCCGAAACGTGCCCGCCGCCACCAGCGCCGCGAGGTCTTCGTTGGTGGCGAGGATCACGCGTGCGTCGACCGCATGCGTCTGTGAGCCACCCACCGACTCGAACCGCAAGTCCTGCAGAACCCGTAACAGCTTCACCTGCATGGCCGGCGATGCGGTGGCGATCTCATCGAGAAAGATGGTGCCGCCGTCGGCCTGCAGGAATTTCCCGTCGCGGTCCGCTGTGGCGCCGGTGAAGGCACCGGCCACGTGGCCGAAAAGTTCGCTTTCAAGCAGCGTCTCGCTGAGACAGCCGCAGGCCACTTCAACGAACCGCCCCCCCCGACGCCGGCTCGCCCGGTGGATCTCGCGGGCCAGCAGCGATTTGCCCGTGCCGCTCTCGCCAGTGATGAGCAGCGTCGCGGGCGCATCGGCGAGTCGGGCCACGAGGTCGAGCACGTGCTGCATCGACGGCGACATGCCGAGCAGTTTCGGAACGACAGGACGTGCCACGGCAACTCGCTGCGAGGCGACGGCAACGGCAGCATCGAGTGCGGCCAACAGGTCGGCATCGTGGGCCGGGGTGTGGACGATGGCGTCGGGGTCGACGCCCGGGGCGACCGCCGAAGCCGAGGTTTCCGGCACGGTGATCACCAGCCCGGTCCCGGCCGACGTGAGCCGCAGACTGGCAGCGATCCGGGCGGCGCCGTTTCGGGGCAAAAGGCCGTCGATGATGCAGGCCGCATGGGGTTCGCGTGACAGAAGCCGCAGGGCCTCGTCGGCACCGCCGACGGCGCTGGCATGCCAGCCGAGACTGCAGAGCCACTGGGCGGTCTGGGATGCCACGCGGCGGTCGTCGTCGACGACGAGCACGCGTCCCGGACTGGAGGGGCGATCAACCGGCGCCGCGGAGCGGATCATGGTGGCATCCTGGGAACGAACGTGGTGACGAGAAAGACTCACCATGTTCCTAGGTCGCAAAACGGCGACAGCAAAGTCGCCGCAGGTCGACAATCCTGCCCAGACCGCACCCTCGTGCCGGCAGAACCGGCACAGACCTCACGACCTGACCGCAGCCCCAAAGGATTGGGCCACCAGACGGTCTCGGCGGCGCGACGCTATTCCCTCGGGCCGGGCGACCGGTCGTGTTCGGTGTGCCTGCTGTCACCGAGGGCGACGGCGTCGGCGATGCGATCGGCGGCTGGTCCGAGCAGGATCTCTCGATTCTCGAAGAGCGACTCCGGATCCTGATCGAGCATGCGGATCCGTCGCTGCCGGAAGGAGAAGAAGGCGATCACGGTCAGGGCAACGACCGCCACGGCGATCGTGATCGCGGTGAACCCACGGGTCGCCGACTGGATGAGCCCGGTGATCCGTTCACCAAACAGGTATGCCAGCCCAAAAAAGCCACCGATGACGATCGACGCGCAGATGAAATCCGCCAGCAGAAACCAGCGATATTTCACCTTGAGGATGCCGGCCGTCAGATAGAACGGGCTGCGGAGCCCGACGAGAAATCTGGCCACGAAAAATGCCTTGATGCCGTGCTTGCGGAGCAGGTTCTCGATCGTCCGCTCCCGCTCGGGCGTGAGAAAGCCCGACCACCATGGGTGTTCCTTGAGGATCCGGGCGCCGAAGAACCGGCCGATGGCATACATCAGGCTGTCGCCGAGTAACGCTCCCACCAAGCAGGCGGGCAACGCGTAATACCACTTCAGCTGGGCCAGCCTGCTGGCCACGCCGGCGGCCACGATGGGCACCTCCTCGGGCACGGGCAGACCGATGCCCGTGAGCGTGAGGAACACCACAATGCCGAGGTAGGAACCCCGCTCGAACCAGTCGAACATGTCAGGTTGTGTGTCGCAGGCGGGAAGTCCAAGGCAGAAGGATGGGGCGGAGCCCAAAGCGATAGTGTATCCCGGGGATAAAAAAAGGCACGGCGCCGCTGTTTCCCGGCCTATCGTCACGCTTCCACGCCCTCGCCGGGCTCGATCGACAACACGTCTTCGGTGAGATTGGCCGTGAGCACGCGGACAGCCCCTGCCGTCTCCCCGGGCACGACCAGAATGGCCCCTACCGCTCCGCCCGGCGGCGCCACCCGAGCCAACCCCGTGGGCCCGAGCACGTAGAGGGCCGTGGAGAGGCTGTCGGCCTCAGCGGCCGTGGGGGCGACCACCGTCGCCGACAGCACGCCCTCGGCCGGCACTCCGCTGCGGGGATCGAGGATGTGGCCGAGCCGGCGGCCCCGCTCGATGAAAAACTGCGTGCCCGATCCGCTGGTGCCCAGAGCCTTGTTGTCGAGTTGGACCGTTGCCAGTCGACGGCCCGGCCGGAGCGGATGCCGCACGCCGACCGGCCAGACTTGCCGTCCCGGCTGGGCGATCCCTTGCGCTCCGATGGCCCGCACGCTGCTGGCCCCGCCGTGCACCAGCGCACTGGTCACAGCACAGTCGCGAAGTCGCTCCATCACGCGGTCGATCGCCCACCCTTTGCCGATGGCGCCGGGGTTCAACTCCACGCCGGTTCGGGTGAACCGCACCCGGCTGCCCGCCGTGTCGAGTTCCACCCATTGCATGCCGGCTGCCTCGCGGGCGCGAGCGAGTTCTTCCACCGTGGGCGTCCGGCCCTGGCGGCGGAGAAATCCCCAGGTTCTCACCAGGCTGCCGGCCGCCATGTCAAACGCACCACCCGTCCGCTCGTGGAGA
>Ga0214919_10000270_pt1 | contig 87585 bp, 91 predicted proteins | sample LL1503_MetaG_FD_177994 | JGI IMG/M metagenome (GOLD analysis project Ga0214919, IMG submission 177994) | Freshwater microbial communities from Lake Lanier, Atlanta, Georgia, United States - LL-1503 | ecosystem: Environmental > Aquatic > Freshwater > Lake | place: USA: Georgia | collected...
AACCTTTCGCGTAGGGGAGAACACCCCAGATAAAAATTCAGATATCGGCGACGACAGTGTCGCTGACCTTAACTCATACTTCTATCATAAAACGCTTGGAAGTGCATGACAAATCATCCGTTTTTTGTCTCTGGCGGGTGCAATTTTCAAGCGCAAATTTATTTTTGGCAAATTTGCCAAAAAAATGTGGAAAAACGCAAAATCTAGCCGCCAAACTGCGCTGTGCTCAGCACCCCGGGGTGGTTGGCGACCAAAGTGGCAAAGTAGCTCGGCTGGAGCACGTCCAGGTCTACCGAGCCTGCCGCGCCGGTATAGCTGCCGTCCACATCGCCGCTGAGGTAAGCCACCAGACCCACGTGCACGGGGCCGGCGCCAGTCAACGGGGCTGTGACTGTGGCTTGGGCCAAGCCAGGCTGCAGATTGGCTTTGGCTGCAACACTGGCATCGATTTCATTGAGAAAGTGCCAAATCGGCTCAGGTGCAGTCAAACCGACCACCTTTTTGAGCACATCAAGGGCGTCTTGCAGGCTCACCTCGCCGTCTGCATTGAAATCGGCTGCCAGCGCTTGGTAGGGTGAGATGGCATTGGGCACACCTTGGCTCGAGCCGTTGACCGGCAGCCCCACAATCATTTTCAAAATTGCAATGGCGTCTTGCAGGTTCACTGCGTTGCTGGTGGCCGTCAACTCTTCCTGAGGCACGTCTCGCTCAACGCTCAGTGTCAAGCTACTCCCGGCCACTGAGTTGAATTTGGCTGTGCCATTTTCAGTGGTGGCATCGTGCTCTTCGGTGCTGATGCGCACCGAGTCGAGCAGCGTGTGCGCTTTCCAGCTGTAGGCCAGCATTTCCACAACATCCGTCACATGCAAAACATTCACCTTGACCCAATAGGTGTTCGAGTTGCCACTTGCGTCACGCATGCTGTAGGTGAAACTGTCGTTGCCGTCAAAGTCTGCCGCTGACTGGTAGACGTAAGCGCCATCGTCGCTGATGCTCACCGTTGCCTTGGCGGCCTGTTGGTCAATGGCGTAATGAACACCACCGCGCAACTGGTCACTGGGCTCGGGCAGCAAGCCGTTGGCCGCAATGCCTTGCAGCGCTGTGATGTTGACATCCTGCCCCATTGCCGAGGCGCTCAGTTGGACTTGCTCATCGGCAAAGACAAGTGCCTCCATGTTCAAAAGCGTGTCAAAGCCCTGTGCGCCGTCTCGCGCTGCCACAAACACTTTGCCAAAGCCTGTGGTTACAAAGTAGCTGGCCCTTTTGCCAGAAAAAACTGCCGTGTCTGCGCCCCCTGCGCCATCGATCCAGTCATTGCCAGCCAGGCCGCTGAGCGTGTTGGCATGGGCGTTTCCAAGTAGTACATCGTCTGCGTTGGTGCCTACGGCTTGCTCTATCCAAGTGCCCACTGCGATGCCGACATTTTCTTGCGCAGCCTCCCCTTGCAGGGTGACCCCAACGCTGCTGGCGTGGCCAGGCACCAGGTCTATGAAAACGCCCACCGCCGAAGCAGATGCGTCCAGCCTATCGGCGCCCCCATCGTCCACCAAAGTTTGCAGCGCCAGTGCGCCAAAGGCGGCCAGATCGTAGGTGTTGTCTGACGTATTGTCTGTGCGCGATCCGTAAAGGTAGCGCAATGCGGCCACATCGAGCAGGCCCCAATCTGCACGAAACAGACCATCCGGGGAGGCTTGCCCCGACATGACCGTCAGGTTGCTGCGGTCGTCCACTTCGCGCAGAACTTGCGCCCAGGCGTCTCCTGCGTCAACGTTTCGGGGGTGCCGCAGGCCCAGCGCGTGGCCTATCTCGTGGCGCAGTGCAGCAAAGCCCTCGCTGCCGGGGGACAAGGCCAAAATCGAGTCAATGTCCATCCAGACATCGCCCGCAGTGGCATTGGCTGCAGAAGGATCGGGTGGGTAGGCCAAGCCCTTGGTAGCGCTTTGCGCGCTGGCGCCAAATCGGATCTGCCCCACGCTTGTTGCCGACTCTTTGACCTCGATAAAACTCAGCCCTGTGAGCAGCGCGGTATCGCTCAAAATACTGCGAACAGCCAAACGAGCGGCGCTGTCAAAAGTCTGGAACCCTTCTGCGCCAGGCCCGCTGGACGGCGCAGACTCAACAAAGCTAAAGCTCACGGTCACGGGCGTTCCAAGTGCGGCTGTCGCATTCCAGCGCTGAGCGTCGCTCGCTGTCAGGCCTTGCTCACCCAAGACTTGGGGGTCCATGAAGTCAGCCAGTTGAAAACCGTGGGTGCTCGAGCCGTCCCAAAACTCCAATCGCTCAACACCGCTGAGTGTCGTGTGCTGGTTCGTGTCGGTGCTGGAGGTGAGCGTGGCACTTTTGCCGTCGGTTGACACCACGATGCGGTAGTTGCTCAGGTCCAGCGGGTCACCGTTTTGCCAAATCAGAAAAAGTGTGTCAAAGCCAGCGCCCCCCACGATGACGTCGTCACCACCGTTGCCTTGAAATCTGTCGTTGCCAGCGCCGCCTATCAAAGTGTCGCTGTTACTGCTGCCATTGAGATTGATCGTGTGGCCTGTGAGCACAGCACTGGCGTCGAGCTTGAGCAGCACGTTGCTGCCCCAGATGTTGACCACGGCGTTGTTTGTATTGGCTGCGCTGAACAGGCTGTCCACAATCTTGACCGTCTGCGTGCCAGCGTAGCTTGCAGGGTCGAGGTTGTAGTTTTCAATGCCGCGAATATTGGGGTTTTCGCCCAAGGTCAATGCGCCACCATCGATGCGCAGCGTCAGGTTGTCCCAGCCTTCCCCGCCATCAATCGTGTCAGTGCTTGCGTTGTCTGTGACTCCGATGTTGTCGTTGCCTGCCAGTGCGTCGATGAGGTCTGCGCCGCCAAGCGCATTGATCTGATCGTTGCCACTGGTGCCTGTGAGCGTGTCGTTGCCGCTGGTGCCGGCCACATCGCGCAGCACGAGCGTCGGCTCGGCCACTGTGCCGCCGAAGTACACATTGGCAGCTCGGTAATTCGAGCTGTTGCTGTCCTGCGCGTCCAGCGCCAGTGACTCGATACCCTGCAGCGTGTCTGTGCCAAAGACGGTGCTGTTCAAGCCCACCGATGTACGCAGATCGGTGACCGTCCACACACCTGTAACCGTGTCAGCTTGCAGCTTGAGCAGGGGCGTTGTAACAGATGCACTCAGGCTGTTGAGTGTCCAGACTGCTTGCGCACCCGACCCCGACACAACGAGCACCAAACTGCCCAACAAACCCTGCCCGAACGTGTAGTAGCCTTGGTCTTCACCAGCGCCGCCGACCAGGCTGTCGTTGCCTGCATTGCCTCCCAAATAATCATTGCCCGCGCCGCCCAGCAGCGTGTCGTTACCCGAGCCCGCATAGAGGTTGGTGGTGTGGCCACTTTTCACCGCCGTTGCATCAAGCGTGTACGCGCATGCACCATTGGCTGAGAAGTAGGCATTCGTCGTTGAGCCCAATGTGTAAAGCGAATCAGAAATGACGATCGTCTGCACGCCATTGGCGCCAGCCGTGTCAAGGGCCGAGCCGCTCTTAGGCTGCACGTTGTAGTGCTCGATTCCCACGATGTGTGCATCGGCGCCCAACAACAAAGGTGCGCCTTCCACCCGCAGGTTCAGAACGTCCCAACCGACCCCGCCATCAATCGTGTCGGTGGCTCCGCTGTCGTCGATGCTGACGTTGTCATTGCCTGCTTGTGCGTCGATGAGGTCTGCACCGCCAAGCCCATTGATCTGATCGTTGCCACTGGTGCCGGTGAGCGTGTCGCCGCCGCTGGTGCCGGCCACATCGCGCAGCGCGAGCGTTGGCTCAGCCACTGTGCCGCCGATGTACAAATTGGCTGCGCGGTAGCCCGCGCCATTGCTGTCCTGCGCGTCCAGCACCAGCGTCTCGATGCCCTGCAGCGTATCGGTGCCAAAGGCCGAACTGCTGACCCACTGTGCGGTGCGCAGGTCTGTGACTGTCCAAACACCTGTTGCCGTATCGGCTTGCAACTTGAGCAGGGGCGCATCGCCAAGGCTGAGCGTCCAACCCGTTGCCGCGTTGCCACTGAGTGCCAATCCGCTTAAGGAATTTTGTCCAAAGTAGTATTGCGCGCCATCCATGCCAGCGCCGCCGATCAAGCTGTCGTTGCCGTCGTTGCCTCCCAGAAATTCATTGCCCGCGCCGCCCAACAGCGTGTCGTTGCCTGAGCCACCAAAGAGGTTGGCGCTGTGACCGCTTTTGACGGCTGTGGCATCGATTGTGAAAGTGCCTTCACCGTAGGCCGAGAAGTAGGCATTGTTCGTTGAGCCCGATGCATAAAGCGCATCTGAAATGATAACTGTTTGTGTGCCATTTTTGGCTGCTGTGTCAAGGGCCGAGCCGCTCTTGGTCTGCACGTTGTAATGCTCGATTCCCACGATGTGCGAATCTGAGCCCAACAACAAAGTTGTGCCGTCCACCTGCAGGCCCAAGCCGTCCCAGCCTGGCCCGCCATCAATCGTGTCGGTGGCGCCGCTGTCGTCGATGCTGATGTAGTCGTTGCCCCCCAGCGCAGAAATGCTGTCGGCGCCGCTCAAGGCGTTGAGCGAGTCGTCACCACTTGTACCAGTCAGGGTGTCCTGGCCGTTTGTTCCAGTCAACAACGGCATAGGGGCATTGCATCAATCAGGCTGTTCATGACGTCATGAATTTCAGATTTTTTTGCGAAAAATTAACCAAGTTAGGAAATGCCTGTACCAATGCAGATGAAGGCAAACCCATCCACTGCATCAAAGTAGCGCCAAACTGATCGGTCGAGACGGCGGGTGCAAAGCGGCCATCGCCGCCTCGGTCAGCGTCGTCAACGCCGCCCAGAACCAGCTCGGGAAATTTGCCTAACACCTGACCCCCGACGACCGAGCCGCCCATCATGAGCCAGTGACTGCCCCAAGCGTGGTCGCTGCCGCCGCCAGAGCTTTGGCGCAGGGTGCGGCCAAAGTCAGACATCGTGAACGTGGTCACGTCTTGATTCAGGCCTGCGGCTTGGTTGGCCGTATCAAAGGCCGTCAAAGCTTTGGCCATGACGTCGAACTGGCTGTCTTGTGAACTCTCGGCGCTGCCTCGCTGAGCCGCGTGCGTGTCAAAGCCGCCCCAGCTCAAAAAGAAAACTTGCCGCTTGTACCCCATGGACTTGAAGACTGGCAGCACCGAAGCCAGCGAGCGCAGCATGGAGCCCAAATGGCCTGAACCAAAATCGGCTTGCGGCGCCTGCGCTTGTGCGAACGCCTGTGTCAGCAGTGTTGATTCGTTGATGCTGCCGCCAAAACTGCGGGCATACTCGGCTTCGTAGTCATTGGTGAACTGCCACTGTGCCATGCGATTGATGGACTGCGTCCAGTAAGTTTGCGGCTGCGAAAGATCCGCGCGGCCCCACCAGCGAGGCCCACCATCGGTCATGAAACTCACACGCGAATGCCGCCCAAGCACCAAGGTTCGGTTGTTGTCCATGGTGACTGCACTGAGCGCGTTGTGCATGCTCGAGGGAAGCAACTCCAGCGAGCGGCCGGCCCAACCGCTGGCATCGGCGTCGCCCATCCAGCCTTGCTGCATGTCGGCTTGGTCGCTGTGAGACAACAAAAATGGCGGCAACGCAACCGAGCCATCGCGCACTTGCTGCGCCGTTGTTGGAACGATCAACGGGCCCACATTGGCCACCAAGGCCAAACGCTTTTGGTTGTACAAATTGGCCAGAGGTGCCAGCGCTGTGTGCAAGCCAAAGGTGTGGCCATTGGTGACCCCCTCCAAAGACGCCAGGCTGTCTTTGGGTAGCGCCAAGTCAGGCCGTGCTTTGGTGTAGTCACCATAAGCAGCATCGCGCGGAATCAGCATGTTGTTGCCATCATTGCCGCCGCCCATGTACACGCAGACCAGCGCGCGGTAATCGCTGGCAGCAGCGGAGCCGGGCAAACTCAGCGCGCCCAGCATTCCGGCAACGCCCGCGCCACCGCCAATTCGGGCCAGCGCAGGCAGCCCAGCGCCCATGCGCATGAAGGTGCGACGTTTCATTTGATGACTCCAAAATAGGGCGAGGTCAAGGCGTAATGCAGCAGCACCACAGCACCCTCGACGCCGCGCTCAGCAGGGCTTGAGCTACCCCAATTAGGCAGCGTGCTGGCCAGCTCCATCAAGTTGCTCCTGAGGGTTGGCGGCATGGCTGCGCGAAAAAATCGGGTGCTCAGCGCGTCCACATAGGTCTTTGGCGAATCTGTGAACATTTGGCCCAAAGCTGCCACATCACAACCTGCAGCTGTGCTGACGGAAGCATCTCGCAAAGCGCCTTCAAATTGATTCAAGCGCGCTGTTAGCTCCACTGTATTGAGCAGTTTTTGCTCGGGCGCCAGCAAGTTGCTGCCAGGTGCTCGGTCGGTGGGCAAATAAAAACTGAAAACACTGGGCGCGGTGAAAGGCATTTGCGTGCGCGGGCCAGAAATCCACCCATTGGACCATTCGAGCGGTCGGCTGCACCCCAGGCCGCGCTGCACCGCAATGAACCATAACCAAGGCTCGCGCAGCTTGCCAAATCGGCTCGTGTCAGCGCCGATCACATCGCCGCGGCGCGCTTCTGCGTCCAGCAAGACGGCACGCACCACGGCTTTCATATCGCCCGCCACACCTTGTCCGTTGTTTTGGAAAACGGCAGCTACGCGGCCGATGTATTGAGGCGTTGGGTTGCTGGTGACCAGGTGCTGGATGAGCCGCAGGCTGACAAAGGGCGCCACGTTCGGGTGTTTCATGATCATGGCGATCACCGAGTCGAGGTCTTTCGGTGCGTCTTGCCCTGCTGGAATATCCGTGCCCATGACGCGCTTAGCCCCCTGGTCGTGTGCGGCACTGCTTTCCTCTGGCACCATGGGTTTGCCAGCGTTGATCCAATTGGGCCCCAAAAGAATGTTGCTGGGTGCAAAGCGCCAACCCGTTAAAGCGCGGGCCAACTCTTCAACGTCGTCTTGCACATAGGTTTCTTTGGGTTTGCCTTTTGCGTCGCGCACCGTTGTGCCATCTGCGTTCAGTTGCACCACGCCCACAGAGAACAACTGCAACAACTCGCGCGCATAGTTTTCATTCGGCGCGCAACCCGGGCACTGCTCGGACTTGGGCCGGTTTTGCACATTGTCTAGAAAAGTGCCCATCACCGGATGGATCGTCATCTCTTTTAAAAATTGGGCATAGTTGCCAAGCGCATGGCGCTGCAGCAAGTTGTAATACTCTACTTGCCCATACGGATTGGTTTTATTGGCGGGCACAAACTGCAGCAGGGCCCAGCTCACGCGCAGTCGCAACTGATCTGGCGCTGTCAAGGGCAGGCTGACCAACATGCGGGCTTTCCACTGCTCGTTTCGTTCATTGGCAGCGCGATCTTGGTCGTTGTAGTCGATCACCCAAGACGGCGATTCGATCTGCGATGCGGGAAGCGCCATTTGAGAGTCCAGCCAGCCCGCGAGGCCGCGTGAAGTCAAGTCAGCCAGCAATGCAGGCGTTGCCCCAAAACTGGCCTGCTCGGCCACCCGCGCAGCGCTGTAAGCCGTTAACTTCACCTGACTTGCCAAGTTGGCCACTTGCCCGGAAGAGGCCGAAGGCACGCCACCCGCATCTTGCTGGTTCGACGCGCCGCATCCGGCCAGCAAGGCGATCAAAAACAATCGCAGCCATGTCCAATTTATTTTGGCAGGGGGATTCAAGAAGGGTTCCTGTTTTAACCGAGATGAATCGTCAAGGGCGGCCCGTGACCCACCCTTTAATTCACTTTTTTATCACAAATCAAATTAATTTGCTGAGGCAGGCACTTAGCCTTCAGGTCATACCGCTCAAGCACTGTCTGCCGTGCACGTGATCCCAAATTCTGATACTTGGCCGGCTCTGCCAGCACCTCGCTCACCTGTTGGGCAAGCCCGGCCACATCAAAGAAGTCAACCAACAAGCCATTGACGCCGTGCTCAATCACCTCCTGCACGGGGCCTGTGTTGCTGGCCACCACCACGCGGGCAGCGCTCATGGCCTCAAGGCAGCTCCATGACAGCACGAAGGGGTAGGTCAAATACACATGGCAACGGGAGATCTGGATCACGCGCATGTAGTCTTTGTAGGCCAATTGCCCCAAAAAATGCACGCGGTCCATGGGCAGCTGCGCACCCACCTCGGCCAGCATCACTTGGCGCCAGTTGCCGCCGGTTTTCGGGGCGGTGCCGTAGCTGACTTCGTCACGCCCGACGATCAGGCAGTGCGCCTTGGGGCGGCGTTTTAATATTTCTGGCAGCGCGCGTATGAAAACATGAAAGCCCCGGTAGGGCTCCAAATTGCGGTTGACGAAGGTGATCACTTCGTCATTCTCTGTCAGCTCGATAGCATCTCTTTGGAGCTTGACTTTGGCTTGCGGATCGGGCGCTGCAAGTGCTGTGTCAATGCCGTCAAAAATGACGCTCATTTTGGGGTGATAGACCTGGGGCACCTGCCTCAGCTGCCACTGCGTGGGGGTGTAGCCCGCATCGGCTGCGTGCAGAGCATGCAAGTGCACGCTGTTTTTCAGGCGCAGGCGGGCGCGTTCATGCCAACTGTCGCTGGCAAATTCGGGGTCGAAATTGCAGTCGGCACCTTCGGCAGAATAAAAAAACTCTGCAAAGATCAGCAGTCTTGCGCTGGGCCAGACATCTTTGCAAAACAAGGCCTCACCCCAACCCGGGTGCGCTATCACCGTGTCGGGTGTGAAACCGTTTTGTTTGAGTGATTGCATGGCCTGCGCACAGGCGGTGCCGCGCAAAATTTTGGTCTCGAAATCGCGCGCTGCTTCCAGCTCTGAGGGGCGGGCCAGTGCTTTGGGTGCGTAGCGAATCAAGCGCACGCCCGGCACCGCTCGGCCTTGAATGCCAAGGGCCACCACCTCATGGCCCAGCCGCGCCAATTCGGCCGCCGCGTGCACAAATTGCCCGGGGAAATTTTGGTGGATGAAAAGAAACTTTTGCGGTGTCACGGTGCTTCCTTTTCAACCGCCTCTTCGCAGGGCTTAGACGCTGTCTTGTGGCGGCTGCACCTTGAGCACGCCATCGGCCACCAGCTTTTTAACCATGGTCTCCATCATGCTGAAGGAGGGCAGGAAACCCTCCAGCGGCATGACCAAGGTTTGTGTGGGCATGAGTTGGGGCTCGCCCCCTTGCACTGCGGGCGCTTGCAGCGCGGCCAGTTCAAGGCGCACGAGGTTGCCCGTGATAGAGAGGTTGGACAAGCGATCCGCAAAGATGTGTTCAGGCAAGGTCATGGTGAATTTTCAGTAGTGATGTAATCAAGGGTGCACAGCAGCTTAGCGCTCGCGGAAGGCATTTTCTTTCACAGCCACAATCGGTTTGGAGAGAAATTGCAGTATGGTTTTCTTGCCGGTGATGATATCAATTTGCGCCTGCATGCCGGGCAGGATGGGCAGTTTTTTGTCGATCGCCTCGATGGCTCTGGTTTTGGTCTCAATGCGAACTTGGAAGAAAGCTTCGCCCTTTTCGTTGGGCACGGCGTCAGCGCTGATGCTTTGCACCACACCGTCCATGGCGCCGAAGATGGCGTAGTCGTAGGCTGTGACCTTCACGCGAGCGGGTTGCCCCAGTTTGACAAAGCCAATGTCTTTGGGCGATACCAGGGCTTCAACCACCAGTTGGTCATCACCGGGCACCACTTCAACGATCGGATCACCTGGGCGCACGATGCCGCCCAGCGTGGTGACAAAAACCCGGTTGACGATGCCGTTCATGGGGGCTTTGATTTCGGTGCGCGCGACTTTATCAACCAGGGCCGGCATGGCTTGCTTTAAGGGGCTGAGTTCGGCCATGGTGCGGTTGAGTTCGTTCAATGCGTCTGAGCGGAACTGGCGCAGCATGGCGTCTTTGCGCGCGCTGATTTCATGGACCGCCGAGCGCACGCGCTCGATGCTGACAGCAGCCGCCTCGGCTCGGCCTTCTTGCTCAGCCAATGAGCGGTCAATGCGCACCAACTCCAGCCGTGGCTCTAGGCCGCGCTCGACCAACCGAGACACAGTGGCCCGCTCTTCGCGTCCAAGGGCCAAGCTCTTGCGCGTGGCAAGCAGGGTCACCTGCACCTCATCGAGCTCGCGGTTTTTTTGCTCGACCTGGGCCATGAGCACCGCCAGTTGCGACTCTTGCTCTAATTTTTTGGACAAGAAAGTGGCCCCCTCCACCGCCATCAATTCAGGGGCCTGCTCTGAGACTGTTTTGGGAAACTTGGGCGGCTGCCCACTGGCCAACGCCACCAGTCTGGCGGCGCGCGCTTCAAGTGCCAGCACTTGCTGCAGGCGTGCTTTCATGTCACCGTCATGCTGCACTGCGCTGAGCGCCACCAAACGATCGCCCGTTTTGACCTGCTGGCCTTGCTTGACCAAGATGGCCGCCACAATGCCGCCCTCCAAGTTTTGAATCACCTGCATTTTGGCCGACGGGATGATGCGGCCATCAGCGCGTGTGACGGTATCAACTTCGGCAAAGGTGATCCAAATGAACAAGGCCACAAAAAGTGCCGTGATGCCCCACAACAGCAGCAACGAGGCGCGTTTGACTTGCGGGCCTTGTGCGGCGCTGACAGCCACGGTGCTGCCTGTTGTGCCGGCATACAAGTCCAATCTTTCTTTGACAAATTTTTGCAAATTCTTGAACATGGTTGGACTGCTTTTAGGGTGGGTTCTGTCTGAAGACTTGGGCCACTGATGTCAATTGGCTGGCGCTGTGGGTGGCACGGGCTGCGGCTGCTGAGGGGCTTGCTGCATGCGCATCAACTGCTCGGGCGTGCCTTGCATGGCCACGCGGCCTTGCTCGATCACCACGATCTTTTGGACCATTTGCAGCAAGCTGACCTTGTGCGTGATGGTCACGAAGGTGCGGCCCTCAATCTCCTGGGCCAAGCGCTGCAGCAGCAGCGTCTCAGAGCCAGCGTCCATGGCGCTGGTGGCCTCGTCAAACAGCAGTATCTTGGGTTTGCCCAAGAGCGCGCGCGCAATGGCGATGGCTTGGCGTTGACCGCCCGAGAGCCCCTCACCACGCTCACCCAAACGCAGACCGTAGCCTTGTGGGTGCTGGCGCACAAAGTCGTCCACACCGGCGACTTGTGCGGCGTGCAAAATTTCTTCGTCGGTGGGGTAGTTAGCGCCCAGCGCAATGTTTTGCTTGATGCTGCCGCCCATGAGCCAAACATCTTGCAACACCACGCCCAGCGTGCGGCGCAAGTCGGCGGGGTCGATCTGGCCGATGTCCACACCGTCGATCAGCACGGTGCCAGAGTCCGGCTTGAACAAGCCCAAAATAAGTTTGGAGACCGTGGTTTTGCCAGAGCCAACTTTACCCACCACGGCAACTTTTTCACCCGGTGCAATCTGAAACGAGACGCCTTCCAACGTGGGCCGGGAAGCCCCGGGGTAGGTGAAGGTGACGTTGCGAAACTCGATACCCCCTTTGAAGTCGGGCCGGTCCATGAAGACCTTGCCGTGCTGATGCTCGCGCTCTTGCTGCATCAGGTGACTCAAGGCCCGGTAGCTGACCAAGGTCTGGTTCATGCGGGTGAGCAACTGCGTGATTTGCGCGATCGGGGCAATGGCTCGGCCTGCCAAAATAGTGCAAGCAATGATGGCGCCAAAGCCCAGTTGCCCATCACGCACCAAAAACGCTCCGAGCGCGACAACACCGACTTGCACAAACTGCTGGGCCATGTTGGCGATGTTGGTGGCCAGTTGGGCCAGCATGCGCGACTTCAGGCCCACATTGGACTGGTGCGTGACAGCGTCTTGCCAGCGGCGGCGCATGAGGCCCCCTGCCCCCAAGGATTTGATAGTCTCCAGCCCGCTCAAAGTCTCCACCAAAATGGCGTGCTTGTGGTGCCCGTCTTCTTGGGCCTGCTGCGTCAAGCGCCTGAGCTGCGGCTGCACCGCCAGCCCAGCCAGCAGCATGATCGGAATGGACAGCAAAGGCACCCAAGCAATGGGGCCGCCGATCAACCAGATGACGACCAGAAACAAAATGGCAAAAGGAATGTCGATGAAGGTTGTGAGGGTGGCCGAGGTTAAAAAATCACGAATCGACTCAAACTCTTTGAGTGTGCTGGCCAGTGCCCCGGTGCTGCCACGGCGGGAGTGCATTTGCGCGTCCAAAATTTGCTCGAAGAGTGAGTCTGCAATGGCCGCATCGGCCTTGGAGCTGGCCATGTCGAGAAAATAGCCGCGCACCGTTCGAATGAAAAAGTCACTGACGAAAATGATGAAGACACCGATCATCAGCGCGTACAGCGTGTCGGTGGCGTTGTTGGGAATGACCCGGTCGTAGACGATCATGGAGAAGACCGAACTGGACAAGGCGAACACATTGACCAAGAGCGCTGCCAGACCCACTTGCAGGTACACCCAGCGCATGCGCAAGATCGGGCCCCAAAACCAATGGCCATGGCGGCCTATGGCGGCTTTGCCCATCGGGTCGCCGGCCACGCTGGACAGCACGCGGCGCGACAAGCTCAAGCTGCTGCCGCTCAGGCGTGCCATCAGTTCAGGCAGGGCGATCTGCGTGGGTTTGTCTGATTGCTCCGGGTCGACCACGAGCACGGTGTCTTGACTCTCTTGGGCCAGCACCGTGACAGCGGTGCCTTCATGCGTGAAACAAATTGCCGGCAAGTTAGGCAAGGTGGGCAGCACGGGGTCAATGTGGGCGGGCTCGACGTCGTAGCCCAGGCTGTCGGCGGCTTCGATCAGCGTGTCTTTGCTCCAAAGGGCTCCGCCCCCCGTGCGCGAGCGCAAGGAGGCTGCAGACATGGGCTGTTCATGCCAGGCCAGCACCGCCCGCAAGCAAGCTTGTAGGGCGTCGTGGAGCGGTTTTTTCGCTTGCTGCGGCATAGTGGGCTCGTGGCTTAGGGTCGGTTCTGGGTGGCAGGGGCGCCGTGCGGAATATCAAACATGGGGGTCAGCTCGCTGGCCAAATTGAGCAGACGGTAACGCACCAGCGCATGGTCAACGATATTGTCGATCAATTCGCGACCCGCCAAGTAAAGCTCTTCCTGAGCGCGCAGCAAGTCTAAGAGTGTGCCACGGCGAAAGGCAAATTGCTCACGCACAGCCTCCAGCGCCACAGCGGCCACTTGTACCGCTTCTTTGCGCGCGGCTACCGCAGAGGTGCTGTTGTTGACATCGGCAATGGCCTGCACAAAAGCCCGCTCAAGTTGGCGCTTGATGTTGTCCTCAGACATCTGACTTTCAATGACGCGCTGCTCCGCCTGGCGCTTGCGCGCTTGCTCGGCGCCGCCGGAATACAAATTTTGTTTGAGAAAAATACCGGCTGTCCAATCCATGCCTGGCAACCCATCGCCCCCGATATCGCGGCGCCTTGCCGTGAGGTCCAAGTGCAGGCTGGGCAGCAGCGCTGCGCCCGCTGACTTGGCCTCAAAACCAGCCGCCTGTGTTTGCGCTCGTGCTTGGACCAAATTGGCATTGCGGTGCAGCCAGTCGGCCAAGTTGGCAAAGCGCTCAAGGGCCACGGGCGCCGCCTGCGGCAGCCCCAGTTGCGCCGGCGCTGGCTCATCAAAAACTTCGCGGTAAACCGCCTCTGCCGCGCTCAAACGGTTCTCGGCCACGACCTGGGTGGCCAAGGCATCTGACAAGCGCGCCCGCGATCGCAGAACATCGCTTTGCGCACTTGCACCGAGCTGCTCGCGCTCTTGGATGAAGGACAAAATCTGCTGGCGCGACAACACATTCATGCGCGCGACTGCCAGCATTTCGCGGGTTCGAAACACTTCCAGCCAAGCCGTCAAGGCGCGCAGCGTTAACTCGGAATTTTTCAGCTCCATGCGGGCCTCTGCCGCCGCTTCTAAGGCCGTGCGCGCATCAACTTGGCTGCTGACTGCGCCAAAATCGTAGATCAACTGGCGCGCTGACAAGGCCAACGCTCTTGAATTGTCTTCGTAGGCGGGGCTCGTGTTCCAAGGCGTTTTGACCTGGTCGTAACTGCGCTTGCCCGACTCGAGATTGGCTGAGATCTGCGGCAGAAAACCAGCATAGGCTTCGCGCGTGACTTGGCTGGCGTTTTCGCGCTGGGCCAATGTGGACCGCAGCTCTGGGTGTGCCATTACTGCGGTTCGGATTTTGGGCGCTATGGACTGCACGGGCAGTCTGGCCTGGGGCTGCTCTGCCCACAGCACGGCTTGGCCCAAGTAGCGGATCAACTGATCTGCCACCTCGTGCACCCGCAGCTGCTCAAAGGTGGTGGCTATTTTGCCGGTTGGAGGCTCTTTGGGAGCATCAGCAGCAAGGGCTAAAGAGCCCGCTCCTGCTGCTGCCACAAAAATTGAAACAAGCACTGCCATACGCCTGAGCGCAGCGCCAAAATGCGCCCCCTGGCATGGGGGCGCAAAGTTACGAAGCCACATTAAATGTAGGTCAGACTCGTCGTGGTGAGGTTGGCTGTGACGTCGCCCGCAAAGTCCAGCGCGATCACGCTGCTCAAAGCGGTGGTGCCAAAGCTTGCGTTGGTGTCGTACTGCACCTTCAAGTGGGTCGTGTCAGTGGCAGTTTCATAGGTCGAGACCATGTGCAACTGGTTGTCAGTGACAGTGCCCAAGGTAGTGGTGTCGGCCACAATCTCAAGTGTTCCGGTAACACCAGCAGACGCGCCAGCAGTTTTTGTAACGCCAACTGCAATGGTGTGGGCCACACCGTCGACTGTTGAAATGTCCGTCATGCCGCCGGCTGATTTGGCTTCTAAGCCCACATCGAAGGTGCTGACCAAGCTGTTCACCACGAGTGTAACGCTGAGCACCTTGCCAGTGGAAGTGATGATGGGGTTGTCTGCAAAGGTTGCGGCAGTCAAATCTGGCGCAAGCGCTATCTTGCCGTTGGCCGAGCTACCGGCCAGATTTTCAACCTTCGTGCTCCAAACACTTGATTCGGTTCCAAATGTTGGGTCAGTGTACTTGGCGCTGACAGATTGGCCTGCCGACACCTTGGTGTAGTCATAGACCAAATCAATGACGGCGCCGTTGATTTTGGAGCCGCCGATGGTTGACGCGTCAAAATGAACGTCAAAGGTGACATTGGTTTTGCCCGTGGAAGTGTTTTGCGCCAGAACCACATTTTTCAACTCAACAAACCCCGCGCCCGTGTCGGCCAGCGCGGTGCCTGTGTATGCACTTCCCGCGCTGCCCAGCAAAGCTGACAGGTCAATCTTGTCGCCAGCGCCAAACGTGTCGAGTACTTTGTCAGTGGCAGCAGTTGTGGAGCCTGCAGCGCTGGCGAATTTGATGGTGTCGCTGCCGCCGCCCAAGAAAATGTAATCCGAGGCAGTGCCAAGGGTCAAGGTGTTGGCGCTGGACGTGCCAACCAAGACCGACTGGCTGTAATTTCCGCCAGCTGTGGAGGCATTGCCAGCGGCATCCGCGCCCGCGCCTGCCGCCACACTCACAGTGAGTGACTGTGGGGTTGCTGCAGCGGTAGGTGTCGCGATCAAGCTGTATTTCAAGCCACCTGCGGTAGCAGTGAAAGCGCCTGCGGTTGCATTGCCCAGCGTCACATCGGTGGCATCAAAGCCGGTGACGGCTTCGCTGAAAGTGAAGTCAAAGCTGACAGTGCCGTCTGCTGCAGTCGTGGCAACGGCATTCGACAGCGTTGGGGCCGTCGTGTCAAGGGTGAAGGTGAGCGCGGTGGAGGCGGCGCTGACATTGCCAGCTGCATCGGTCTGGCGCACATAGACGGTGTTGCTGCCTGCAGCGGCCGTGGGCGCTGTGGCGCTCCAGCCCGAGGTGCCATTGCTGCTGTATTCCACTGTGGCGCCTGTTTCTGCGCCGCTGGCCGTGTAGGCGCCGTTGCTGGTGATTTTGTCTGTGGCGCTGGTGCCTGTGTCAGATGTCAGTGCCAATGTGGGCGCTGCAGCTGCGGAATCAACCGTGACAACCAAGCTGGATGAGGCGGCGCTGATGTTGCCAGCTTTGTCCGTGACGATTGCTGTGAGGGTGTAAACGCCGTCTGCGACGGCGCTCGGTGTAACGTCGGCATAGCCTTGGGTGATCTCAGCAGATGTCACCACATGCGTGCCGGCAGTTGTGCTGCCGTTTTTGATGGACACGGTGTCGCCAGCCACAACGGCTGAGCCATCGGACTTGGCAGCTTCTAATGTCACACGTAATGTGGGCGTGGTGTCGTTGGTCAAGTTGTCGGTGCTAGAGCCACCGCTGTCGGAGCCTGCAAGCAAATCAATGCCGGGTGTTGCGGGGGCTGTATTGTCCAGCACATCACTTTGGGCCAAGGTCACGGCGCTCAATGTTGTGGCAGTGGAGATGGCTGCCACACCCGACTTGGCATCGGCAATGGCAGCCGTGCTGGCAATCGAGCCACCTGTGCTGTTGGTGAAAAGAGTGTCAATCGTGGCTGAACTGGCCAAATTCAGTGTTGTAGCGGCTGTGACAGCTGCATTGACCGCGGTGACCATGTTGCCGACAACGGCCGCGATGGCTTGCGTGGCTGTGGTTGTATCGGTGGGTGCTGAGGCGGCCAGGGTCAGTGTGGTGGCAACTTGCGCAGCCGCTTTTTGTGTGGCCAGCGCATTGACGTCGCTTGCTGACAAGGGGTCATAAGAGGTCAGGGTTTGGCCCGTAGGCAGTGTCAAGCCCAAAGCGGTTGCCACAGTGGCCGAAGCTTGCGCCGAGGTGATGACGGTGCCTGTTGGCGCTGCATCGATCACGGCTTGGACCAAGGTGGTCAAGGGATTGATGGTGGTGGAACCTGCAGGCGCTTTGAGCGCAACTGTGCTGGCAACACCGGTGTCAATGTTCACCCCGCCCACGGCAATGATGGTGCCAGTAGGCGCTGTGCTGGGCAAGAAGAAATTGCCGTTGGCATCGGTCACGACGCCTGCAAGCAACTCGGATGCATCGGCCACGCCGTTGGCGTTGGTGTCAATGTAGATCTGCGCGCCGCGGATGTAACCGTCTGCAACCACGCCTTGTTTAAAGCTAGCGGCATCGTTGCCTGCAGCATCTTGCACAGCAGCTGTGTCGTTGCCCGTTGTGGGGTCTGTATAGGCAAGGGTTACTGCAGAGCCGGAGGTAAAAGCATTGGTCAGTGTGAGGGTCAGCACACTGCCAGTAGCACTGATGCTGGCCACTTCATTGGCCACACCACCCGTGGTGACCGTGAAGGCGCCCACAGCGGGCAGGTTTGCCGTGTCAATGTTGCCGTCGTAGGTCAGGGCAATGGTTGTTGCCGTGCTGCTTGCAGCCATCGATTGCGCTACAGGCGCTGCTGTGTCCAGCGTGAATGTGAGTGCTGTGGATGCGGCGCTGACGTTGCCTGCAGCATCTGTTTGGCGTGCGTAAACGGTGTTGCTGCCCACGGTGGCCGTGGGCGCTGTGGCGCTCCAACCAGAGGTGCCGTTGGCGCTGTACTGCACCGTGGCGCCAGTTTCTGTGCCTGTGACAGTGAGTGCGCCATTGCTAGTGATTTTGTCTGTGATGCTGGAGCCTGTGTCAAATGCCAGGGCCACAGTGGGGGCTGCTGCGCTGGTATCGAGCGTGAAGCTCAAGGCTGCAGAAGCGGCGCTGACGTTGCCAGCCACATCGGTCTGGCGCACATAAACGGTGTTGCTGCCCACGGCGGCCGTGGGCGCTGTGGCGCTCCAGCCGGAGGTGCCGTTGCTGCTGTATTCCACAGTTGCGCTGCCATCAGCGCCGCTGACCGTGAGCGCGCCATTGCTGGTGATCTTGTCTGTGGCACTGGTGCCTGTATCGGTTGTCAGGGCCACTGTGGGGGCTGCAACCGTGGTGTCAATGGTGAAGGCCAGTGTGGTGGCGTTGGCACCCACATTGCCAGCCGTATCGGTTTGGCGCACAGTGACAGACTTGACTCCGTCACCTGTCAAGGTGAAGCTGGTGCCGGTGCCGGCAATCCACGTGGTTCCAGCATCGGTGCTGTATTTCCATGTGGCGCCGGTTTCTAAACCGCTGACGTTGACTGTGCCCACATTGGTGATGGTGTCCGTGGCCAGGCCGCTGTTGGTGGCCAAGGCCAGCGTAGGGGCCACAGGCGGCGTGGTGTCAGAGCTTTTCTTGGAAGCGGCAACGCCCACCACGGCCAGGCCGGCAAGTACGCCGCCGTAGCTGTCTAGGTCATACCAGTTCGAGGTGTCGGCGGCTGCGCTTCGTGAAGCAGGTGAGGTGTAGCTGGTCTGGGCCTGTGCCAGAACAATGACAGGGCTGGCAGGAATGTCGGCCAGAGCCAGTTGCACCGGCTGTGCTGCAGAGGAACTGTCATAGGCGATTGGGCTGTCTGCTGTCGTGGTTTGCTCGCTGCCGCCAACCACAGCGATGGCTGCATCGGCGGAGGACATCTCTGCGCTCATGCTTTGAGTCAACTCAGCGATTTGCTGCTCTAGGCCTGCGACTTGGTCTGTATCGGACTGTGCTGGGGTTGCAGCATCGGGGGCTGTCAGGTCAGCCGCAACGGGTTCTGCGTCCGTCATGGGGGCTGGCACAATATTTTGTGTGTCGCTGGCGAAGACTTCCGTGGCCGCACCCGTCAGGCCCAGTGCCATCAAGGCAAAGGGGCTCAGCAAGGCGGCGTCTGAGCGCTTGTTGGAGGCATGCGCCTTGCCCGTTTCAACCACACTGGCCAAAGCTGGCTTCGAGGGGCTTGTGTTCAATCCGTCTTTTTTGCTTGCACTCATGACAACTCCAAAGGTTTATAAATTTACGCAGAATGATAATAGATATTGCAGCAAGTGTAGCGCCTGCGCTACGCCCTTGGCAAGGGCACGTGCTCCCTTGTCTCACGCCCTTAATGCTTGAGCATTTGGCTCATTTGGCCCACCGCCGCTTCATCGGCGCGTCCGACCAGAGATAAAAGCCTGATTTTAGACATTAAAAACACATAACGGGCTTGCGCCAAATCACGCAAAACCACCGTGCGTTGCTGCTGCGCGTTCAAGACATCGAGCACCGTACGGTTGCCCGCCTGCAAAGACTTTTGAGTCGACAGCACCCACTGATCGGCCGAGCGAAGGGATTGCTCCAGCGCTTGGATTTTGGGAATACTTTCGATTGCACTTTTAAATTCTTTGTGCACGCGCAGGGCCATCTCGCGCCGTCCGGCCTCGAGCACCTGTTGCGCCCGCTCAAGCCCGGCCAAGGCCTGGCGAATGGCCGAGTTGGCATAGCCCCCCGAGTAAATTGGAATGTTCAGTTGAAGGCCAATCGACGCGTTGGTGTAGCGGGACTGGACATTGGTGACATTTTCACTCTCGCTGCGCGACCACTGAGCCACGGCGTCCAGCGTCGGGAAATGCCCTGATTTGGCCTTTTCCACTTCTTGATGGGCCACTTCGACTTGCGCTCTGAGCGCTTGCAATTGAGGGCTTCCCTGTTCGGCCATATCGGCCCATTCTTCAACCCGCCCTGGTTGGGGCAATTGAAGCTCGAAGCGGGACACGTCGAGCGCCGCGAGTTTGTCAATGGGTTGGTTGACCATGGCCTGCAACTGGCGCAGGGTGTAGTCGATGTTTTGCCGGGCTTCGATCTCGGCGGCGGCCGTCATGTCAAGCCGCGCCTGCGCTTCGTCCACATCGGTGCGGGTGCCTGAGCCTGCAATGAGCGCCTTGCGCGCCGCATCGAGTTGCGTTGTGTAGGCCTTGCGCTGTGCCAGCACCATCTCGAGTTGCTCATGGGTCAGTACAGCTTCGAAATAGGCGCCGCTGACACGCACCGCCAAGTTTTGCTCGTCTTGCAACAGGGCAGCGTTGGAATCATCCACTTGCGCCAAGGCTTGTCTGTATTGGGCCACTTGGGCATTGCGGATCAAGGGCTGCCTCAACGTCACGGTCTGATTGGTGCTTGGATAAGTGTTTCCTATGGTCTGCTCGTTGCCCAAAATATTGGGGGTGGTGCTGTTCAAGTTGTTGTTGTTGCGCGCCAGACTGGCGGCAATGTTGGGCATCAGCTGTGAGCGCGCTTGCGGCAAACGTTCACGCCCGGCTTGGGCCCCTGCGCGAGCAGCCAAAATCGTGGCATCGTTGCTTTGGGCGGCTTGGTAGGCTTGCAGCAAATCCATCGGCCGCGCTGACAATGCGCTGAGAAGCATCACGCTGCCCAGCACCCAACGCGCGCAGCCCACCTGTGCGTTTGCCAAGCCCCCAAGACGGCACTTCATGGGCTCACTCCTCTTTCATGGAAGCGGCCATGCGCCGGGTCAAGGGGTGCAACAAATAGGTCAGCAAAGAGCGCTCGCCCGTGCGGAAAATCAGCTCCACCGGCATGCCCGGTTGCATCTGCCTTTTGCCCAGTTTTTCCAGCCCCTCTGGGGTCACAAGTACGCGGGCCAAGTAATACCCGGCACCTGTGTGGGCGTCGATCAACAGATCGCCCGAAACGGAGGCCACCTGGCCTTGAACCACCAGTTGGGGTGAGTTGGCAAAAGATGAAAAACGAACGTCCACCGGCAACTGCGCATGAACCTTGTCAATCAAGTGCGGCGCTACCCGCGCCTCTAAAACCAAGGCCTGATCGGTTGGCACGATGTCCATCAATTTTTGCCCTGGCCCAATGACACCGCCTACCGTTTGGTACGCCAGGCCAACGACTTGTCCATCAGCCGGCGACTTGATCTCCACGCGCCCCAGTTCTGCCTGTGCGGCAGTGAATTTCTCTGAATCTGCTTGCACTTCCTTGTCCAGTTCTGCCAGCTGCGACTGAACCTCTTTGCGGTACTCTTGCTGGCGCACAATGGCCCGTTGACGCATCTCGCTGATGGCTCGCTCAGCGCGCGTGCTGTTGCCCAGCAACTCTGCAATCGAGGCGCTGGCGTCTGAGACCATGCGCTGCAGCTCGAGCTGGCGATTGCGCGGTGCGTACCCCTCTTTGACCAGTTCTGAGGTGTTTTTGAGCTCTTCGTTGAGCAGCGCCAGTTGATTGCGCCGATTTGCCAACATCCCTGCATAGGCCTGCAGCAGGCCTTGCTGGCCTTGGATGCTCTCCTCGATCGATTGCAGATCGGCCGAAAGGCTAGCGCGGCGAGAGCCAAACAGATGCTCTTGCGTCAACGCCGTCTGGCGCACTTGGGCATCGGTGAAGGCGGATGTTAAATCTTTGTGCCATTCGATTTTGTTCAGGCCTCGCTGCTCGGCCAGCAAGCGCCCCTCCATGGCACGCAGGCCCAAATAGCGCTGGCGAATGGCCTCGAAATTGGCGCGCGTGGCCGCCTCATCGAGCTTGACCAAGAGCTGCCCCTCTTTAACCACATCGCCTTCTTTGACCAGTACTTGCTTGACAATGCCGCCATAAAGGTGTTGCACCGCTTTGCTCTTGGTGTCCAAGGTGACCATGCCTTGCCCGGGCACCCCTTCGTCCAGCGGGGCCAGGCCGGCCCAGAGCAAGAAGCCGCCAAGCCCCAAGCCCAGCGCCCAAAGGCCAACACGCCCTGGCTGGCTTTGGGGCTCAGGTTTGGCAATGACGTCGGTGACATTGCCAGTTGGCCGAGCGCTTGCATGGGGGCTGGTTGGGTGAGACGGATTGGAATGGGCCATGGAAAACTCGGTAATTTGTAATTATCAGGGTCGGTGATCAGACTGGCGTGAGCCCAGCCGAAGGGCCAGCGGCGGGCGCTTTGGGGGCTGCTTGGGTTGCCGCACGCAGCGCTGCAATGACCGCGTCGCGCGGACCCTGCGCTTTGACTTTGCCCTCCATGAGCACCAGCAAACAGTCTGCGACGGCCAAAATACCTGGCCGATGCGTGATCACAATGACGGTTTTGCCCTTGGCTTTCATGTTCTGAACTGTTTGAATCAAAGCGGCCTCGCCCGCCTCATCGAGGTTGGCATTGGGCTCGTCCAGCACGATCAAAGCTGGGTTGCCATAAACGGCCCGAGCCAACCCAATGCGCTGACGCTGGCCACCCGAAAGCAACGCGCCGGCCTCACCAATGGGCGTGTCGTAGCCTTTGGGGAAACGCAAAATGGTTTCATGCAAACCGACGCAATGAGCCGCTTCGATGACCTGGTCTGAATCCACCTTGCCAAAACGCGCAATGTTTTCAGCCAAGCTGCCTTCAAACAGCTCGATGTCTTGCGGCAAGTAACCCAAAGAAGGCCCCAGCGCAGCCCGATCCCACTCGGCAAGGGGCACGCCGTCGAGCAAAACCTCACCCGAAACATCAGGCCAGATGCCCATTAAAACCCGCGCCAGCGTGGACTTGCCAGCGCCTGAGGGGCCTAACATCACCAGCACAGTTCCGCCTGAAACCGAAAAACTCAAACTTTGGAGAATCGGCTGCGCTCGTGCGCCGGCGCGTGCCACTACATTGCGCAAATCAAGCTGGCCCAAGGGCGTTGGCCAAGCTGGGGCTGCAGGCTGCTGCGGCACGTCCGACAATAATTTCTCGAGACGGCCAAAGGCTGCCGCGGCGCTGATGAACCCCCGCCAGCCCGTGACGATTTGATCGATGGGCGCCAAAGCGCGGTTCATCAACACATTGGCCGCGATCATGGCGCCAGGAGAGATCTGGCCGTCAATCACCAACAAGGCGCCAGCCCCCAGCGCCAAGGACTGCTGGCTGTAGCGAATGAACTTGCTCCAAGCCATGACACGCTGTGTCAGGGCCTGCGCTGTCGATCCTTGCGCCATGGCCGTGTCATGGCGCTGCGCCCAGCGCTTTTGCAAGTTGCCCAGCATGCCCATGGACTCGATGACCTCGGCGTTGCGCAACTTGCTTTGCAAGAAACTACTGGCTTGCGCATTGGCGGCCACGGCGGCCTCTGAAGGCGCCAAGGTGTGCCGATGACCCAGCCAAGCCAGCGCCGCCTGCAGCAGCGCAAACAGCAGGCTGAGCAAGCCCAGCCATGGGTGCAGCAGGTACAGCACCGCCATGTAAATCGGTGCCCAAGGGGCGTCAAAAAAAGCGAAGATGCCGTTGCCAGTCAGGAACTGGCGAACTTGGATGAGGTCACCCAAAGCGCGGGCCTTGGGTGCGCCCGATTGGTTCAAGTAGGACTGAAAACTGGCGTTGAAAACCTGTGTGCCCAAGCTCTCATCCAAGCGCACCCCGGCGTGCACCAAGACGCGGGAGCGCAACCATTCTGCAAAGGCCATGACCGCGAACAAAGCCAAGGTGAGAAGTGACATCGCCAGCAGAGTCAACTCACTTTGGCTGACCATGACGCGGTCGTAGACCTGCAGCATGTACAAGGTGGGCGTGAGCATGAGCACATTGGCCACCATGCTCAGCGCCCCCACCATGAGAAATTCATTTTTGAACGACCAAAGCGTGGCAGTCAGTTCACTGCGCTGGAAAAAGGCAAGGGCTTTCATCTGAAACATTATCCTTGGCGCGTTCAGGAAGCAGCCTGCGAGGGCGATGCCCCCCCCGCCTGAGCTTGGGCCTTGGCTTTGGCAAGGGCTGCCAGCACTTCTTCTTTGGGCCCAAAAGCGCGAGTCTGACCGTCTTGAAGCACCAGCAACTTGTCGGCCACCGCCAGCACGCTGTCACGGTGCGTCATGATGACCAGTGTGCTGCCGCCCAATTTGAGTTGTGTGATGGCGCTGGCCAAGGCTGCGTCTCCGGCCTCGTCCAGGCTCGAGTTGGGCTCGTCCAGGACCACGAGCTTAGGGCCTCCATAGATCGCGCGCGCCAAGCCCACGCGTTGACGCTGCCCCCCCGACAACAAGCTGCCGTCAGGCCCGATGGGGCTGTCATAGCCCTGGGGCATGGCGAGGATCGCCTCATGCAGCCCGATGGCACGGGCTGCGGCCTCGACTTTGGTCATGTCGATGTCGCCAAAACGGGCAATATTGTCTGCCAAACTGCCTTCAAACAGCTCGACACCCTGGGGCAGGTAGCCTACGTGGGGGCCCAGTTCTGCTTTGTTCCACGCAAAGACGTCTACGCCATCCAGGCGTACTTTGCCGCTGGCCGCTGGCCATACACCCACCAGCAGACGGGCCAATGTGGTTTTGCCTGATGCCGAGGGGCCGACCACAACCAAGGCCTCACCAGGCTGCAGCGAAAATGCGATGTTTTTGAGTACCGCCACTTGCGAGCCTGGCGCAGACGCAACGATTGACTCCACCGTCAGGTGTCCCTGCGGCGCTGGCAGCGCCATGCCGACAGGGCGAAGCGGCAGGGCCAGCAGCAGTTGGTCCAAGCGGCCCCAGGCTTGCCTGACATTGACCACAGCCTGCCACTGCGTGACAATTTGAACCAATGGGGCCAGTACCCTGCCCCCCAGTATGGAGGCGATGATCATCATGGCCGAGCCGCCATTGAGCTCATTGCGCAGCATGAGCCAAGCCCCCAAACCCAACAGCATGGAGCTGGTGGTGTTTTGCACAAACTTGGCGCCCGCTTGAAATGCACCACCGGCATCCGAGGCTTGGGCCTGTTGGCCAAGAAAGGCGCGCTGCTTTTCCATCCAGCGCCGGTGTATGTCTGGCAGCATGCCCATGGCCTGGATCACCTGTGCGTTGCGCAGGGAGTTGTCGGCGTACTGCTGCGCGGCCACGGCGCTGCGATTGGCCTCTAGCAAGGGCGGTTGGGTGCTGCGCTGGTTCAACCATGCGATCAGCGTTTGAATTAACGCAGCGAAGACCGATGACCACCCCAAGATTGGATTGATGGCAAAGATCAAAAGCAGAAAAACCAGCGAGACCGGCGCTTCCATGCAAGCAATCAACACCGGTGTGTTGATGAATTCGCGCAGCGTGCGAAAGTCGTTCATGGGCTGCGCGTTACCTCCAGCAATGCGTTTGCCTTGGGCCTCGAAAATGGCGTTGAAAAGGCGCTCACTGAGGCTTCGGTCCAGCGCCACCGAGGCTTGGTGCATCAACTGGCTGCGGGACCAGTCCAAAACCTCCATCAGCACAAAAGCGGCCAGCACCAACAAGGTGAGCATCCACAAGGTCATGTGACTGCGGCTGTTGACCACGCGTTCATAGACCTCCAGCATGTACCCCGTGGGCGCGAGCACCAGCAAACTGGCAACCAAACTGATCCATGCGGCACGGAAAAAATAGGGTTGCAACTCGCCCATGGCGGCGCGCAATTCCGAATTATTTTTAGCGTTGGTCATGCACAATTATCGCCATAAAGAGGCACCCCCCTGTCACACCCTGCCACAATAAGGGCCATGATGAACACAGCAGCTGAAATAGACGCGCCAACGCGTGCGCTCCGTCAAAGTCAAGTGGTCAAGGCGTTGGCCAAAGTATTGCCCGCGCATGCCTTGCTCTACAACACCGAAGATGTCACGCCCTACGAGTGCGACGGTTTGACAGCTTATCGCCAGCGCCCCTTGGTGGTGGCTTTGCCTGAAACACAAAAACAAGTGCAAGCCGTGCTGCAGGTGTGCCATGGCTTGGAAGTGCCGGTGGTGGCGCGCGGTGCTGGCACAGGCTTGTCGGGCGGCGCCTTGCCCAACGCGTTGGGGGTCACGCTGTCGATGGCCAAGTTCAACCAGATCGTCAAAGTCGACCCCATTGCCAGAACGGCTGTGGTGGAGTGCGGGGTGCGCAACTTGGCCATCTCGGAAGCCGCAGCGCCATTTGGCTTGTATTACGCGCCCGACCCTTCGAGCCAAATTGCTTGCACCATTGGCGGCAATGTGGCCGAGAATTCTGGCGGTGTGCATTGCCTCAAATACGGCCTGACTTTGCACAATGTGTTGCAAGTCCAAGGCTTCACCGTCAAGGGCGATGCGATTTGCTTTGGCAGCCAAGCGCTGGACACTTCGGGCTTGGATTTGCTGTCGGTCTTTGTGGGCAGTGAGGGCATGCTGGCCGTGGCCACGCAAGTCACGGTCAAACTGGTGCCCAAGCCCCAGTTGGCGCGTTGCATCATGGCCAGTTTTGACGATATCCGCAAAGCTGGCGACGCCGTGGCAGCCGTGATTGCAGCGGGCATCATTCCGGCCGGCTTAGAGATGATGGACAAACCCATGACGGCAGCGGTGGAAGACTTCGTGCACGCCGGCTACGACTTGACTGCACAGGCCATTTTGCTGTGCGAGAGTGACGGCACGCCCGAAGAGGTGGCCGAAGAAATTGGCCGCATGAGTGACGTATTGCAACGCCACGGCGCTACAGCGATTGCGGTCAGCCGCGACGAAGCTGAGCGCCTGCGTTTTTGGAGCGGGCGTAAAAACGCGTTCCCCGCTTCAGGGCGCATCAGCCCCGATTACATGTGCATGGACTCGACCATTCCGCGCAAACGCTTGGCTGACATTTTACTGGCCATTGCGGAGATGGAAAAGAAATACCAACTGCGTTGCGCCAACGTGTTTCATGCGGGGGACGGCAATTTGCATCCCTTGATTTTGTTTGATGCCAACGACCCCGATCAGTTGCACCGCTGTGAATTGTTTGGTGCCGATATTTTGGAGACGAGTGTGGCCATGGGCGGCACCATCACGGGCGAACACGGTGTGGGCATTGAGAAACTCAACAGCATGTGTGTGCAGTTTTCAGCTCAAGAAAATGCACAAATGTTGGCTTTGAAAAAGGCTTTTGACCCGCAGGGTTTGCTCAACCCCGGCAAGGTAATTCCAACGCACAACCGCTGCGCCGAATACGGCAAGATGCTGGTGCGCGGCGGGAAAATTTCTCATCCGGATTTGCCGCGTTTTTAAGTCAGCTTGACATCACTTTTCTGGTGTTTTGGTGGTGCTTTGAAAGTGCTTTGAAGCGCTTTCATCGCGCTCCAAAAATAGCTGTGCCCACGCGCAGCAGGGTGCTGCCTTCTTGCACTGCAGCTTCCAAATCGGCCGTCATGCCCATGGACAAAGTGTCCACCTCAAAGCCTTCAGCCTGAAGGCTTTCAAACAACAAGCGGGCTTGCCTGTGCACCGCGCAAGCGGTTGCAAAATCTGCAGCAGGCTCGGGCAAGGTCATGAGCCCGCGCAAACGAAGTTGCGGCAGGACGGACACAGCACGCGCCAAAGCCAAGAGTTCAGAAGGGGCGATGCCTGCTTTGTTGTTTCCCCCGTCTACATTGACTTGCAAACACACTTGCAAAGGAGGCAAGTTTGCTGGCCGCTGCTGGGCCAAACGCTGGGCAATTTTCAAGCGGTCTATGCTGTGCACCCACGCAAAATTTTCGGCCACGAGTTTGCTTTTATTGCTTTGAATGGGGCCGATGCAATGCCACTCCAAGGGCAAATCTGCCAATGAGCGCATCTTGTCGACTGCCTCTTGAATGTAGTTTTCACCAAACGCCATTTGCCCCGCTGCATGCGCTTGGCGAAGCGCATCGGCCGGCATGGTTTTAGACACTGCCAACAATTTCACACTGCCTGGCGCGCGGCCGCAAGCCGTGCAAGCCGCTTGCATGCGCGCATGGACCTGGTTTAAATTTTCGGCAATGGTCTGCATAATTTCAGCCAAGCTTACCAAACCCACTTTGAACCTGAGGAACGCCTGTGGCCTTGCTGCATTTGCTCGAAGCCGCCACAGCCTGCCAGGCCTCTGACTTGCACCTGTCGGCTGGCATGCCCCCTTGGGTGCGTGTGCGCGGCGAGCTGTGGCCGCTTGCGCAGACGCCAGTCTTGAGTTCGGAGCAAATTGAAAGCAGCCTTTTGCAATGGGCGCCACAAGCCTTGCACGCAGCGTGGGGGACGCATCGCAATCTGGACTTTGCGCTGGAGCTGGCCGGCCTTGGCCGCTTTCGAGTCAACGCTTTTGTGCAGCAGCGGGGTGCGTCCATGGCCTTGCGCAGCATTGCAAGCGAAGTGCCCAGTTTGGCGCAGCTGCACGCACCGGAAGCTGTCAGCGAATGGGCCGAAAAAACACACGGCTTGCTGCTGATCACAGGGCCCACGGGTTGCGGCAAATCGACCCTGCTGGCAGCCTTGTTGCAGCACATCAACCAGCACCGGCGCGCCCACATTTTGACACTCGAAGACCCGATCGAGTTTGTCCACACACCTGCGCAATGCCTGGTGCAGCAGCGAGAAGTGGGCCGCGACACGCCTGATTTCGAATCAGGCTTGCGCGCGGGCTTGCGCGAAGATCCCGATGTGATCATGGTCGGCGAACTGCGCGACTTGGCCACCATCCGGCTGGCCTTGACCGCCGCCGAAACGGGTCATTTGGTTTTGGCCACCTTGCACACCGAAAGCGCACCTCAAGCGGTGGACCGTTTGGTAGACGCTTTCCCACCCGGTGAAAAAGAAGGCGTGCGGTCCTTGTTTGCACAAACCATGGTGGCGGTTTTGGCACAAACCTTGTGCCCTGACTCATCTGGCTCTGGGCGGGTTGCGGCGCATGAAATCATGGTGGGAACGCCAGCAGTTCGCAACCTGATACGCGAGGGCAAAGTCAGTCAACTGTATTCCGCCATCCAAACAGGGCAAGCCTTTGGCATGCAAACGCTGGACCAAAGTTTGCTCGCCTTGTTGGAGCGTTCGCAAATTTCAAGGGCCACCTTGCAGCGCTATGCCAGATACCCGCAAAACCTCACGCTGACGCCAAATCCAGCAGCCTGCTAAATTACGCAGTCTGATGCAGCCATTTGGCAGCAGAATTTATCACCCCCACCATGAACTTTTGAACATGAGCAGCCTGAACCCCAAAACATACGAGTCCACCCCCCCACAACGCGTGGCTTTTCTAGGCATGGGCGTGATGGGCTTGCCCATGGCTGGCCATTTGGCCAGGGCCGGCCATCGTGTGACGGTTTACAACCGAAGCGCCGCCAAAGCGGCTGCTTGGTGCCAAGAGTTCTCTGACACCTTGCAACCCGCGCAGGCCGCCACGCCACGCGAGGCGGCGCACAACGCCGACATCGTGTTTTGCTGCGTTGGCAATGACGCGGATTTGCGCGCCGTGGTGCTGGGCCCCGATGGCGCGTTCGCAGGCATGAAAAAAGGCGCTATTTTTGTCGACCACACCACTGCTTCGGCCAATGTGGCGCGCGAGCTTTACGCAACAGCCAAAACTTTGGGGCTGGCCTTTTTGGACGCGCCCGTATCAGGCGGCCAAGGCGGCGCGCAAAACGGCTTGCTCACGGTGATGTGCGGCGCAGACGCGGCAGCCTTTGACATCGTCAAGCCTGTGGCCATGGCGTTTTCCAGAGCCTTCACGCTGATGGGGGCGTGCGGCACCGGGCAGCTGACCAAAATGGTCAACCAAGTGTGCATTGCCGGCTTGGTACAAGGCCTGTCAGAGGCCATTGCATTTGGCGACAAAGCGGGCCTGGACATGAACTTGGTGCTCGATGTGATTGGCAAAGGCGCAGCCCAAAGTTGGCAACTCGACAACCGCGGCAAAACCATGGTGGCCGACAAGTTTGACTTCGGTTTTGCCGTGGACTGGATGCGCAAAGACTTGGGCCTGGTGATGGACGAGGCCAATCGCAATGGCGCCCGCCTGCCCGTGACGGCCTTGGTCGATCAGTTTTATGCCGATGTGCAGCAAATGGGCGGCCAGCGCTGGGACACCTCGAGTTTGATCAAACGCTTGCGCTGATGAGGTGCCCGCACCAGCGCTAAAAAAACTGCTTTAGCTTTTAGGTTGCGCCTGGGGCGATAAAGGTTGCGCGCTGATGCGTTTTAACTCTTCATCGGTGATGGTTTCAAACACGCGCACCACCTTGGTCACGGCACTGACACTGCCGCTGCGTGCAATTTCGGTGGCTCTTTGTGCTTCACGCGCCGTCACGCGGCCCATCAAATAAACCACGCCTCGCTCGGTCACGATTTTGAACGCGTTGGACTGCAAGTCTTTGGCGTCCACCAGCAAGGCCCTGATCTGCCCGGTGGTGATGATGTCTTTGGATCGCTGGGTATAAGAGCTGACCGGCTCGATGACCAAGTCGTTGACCACTGACTTGACGTTTTCTTGACTCTGCGCCATTTTTTCAGCGCGATCGCGATCAGCGGCGTTGCCCACTTCTCCTGTCAATAAAACCATGCGGTTGTAACTGGTGACGTTGACATGCGCAGAGTCTCCCAAATTTTGCCGAAGGCCTTGCGCCGTGCGCAATTCGATGCCTTCGTCCTCGAGTTGAATGCCTGTGGTACGCCGATCGATCGCGACCAGGCTGCTCATCACGGCGCCGCCCACGATCAAGGGGGCGCATGCTGACAAACTGGCAAACAAGGTGGCTGCCGTCAAACCAGACAACAAGAGACTTTGAAGATTGTGTTTCACAGATAAGTCCTTTTGAGTTTCATGAAAGAGGTTCTTGTTCGCCCATCAGTTGGGCGTCCACGCCATCGCATAAGCAGTGCAGCACCAATTGTTGCACTTCGCGAACGCGTGCGGCGCGGTCATGGGGGATACACACATGCACATCGGTTTCGCGCAGGGCTTTGGCAAGCGCTCCTCCGCCTTTTCCCGTCAAGGCGATGACGGTCATGTCGCGCTCGTGCGCTGATTGCACAGCCTGCAGCAGGCCTTCTTCTTGACCATGGGCGCTTAAGACCAACAACAGGTCACCGGCTTGGCCCAAAGCGCGAACCTGGCGCGCCAAGCCAGCATGGTCATCGTCGGTGAAACTGTCAGCACTTAAAGCCACCGCGGCCAATTCAGGCCGCTCGCGCTCAAAACCGGCAACAAACAGGGCTGCAAAATAGTGAGCAAACGCCGCCGCCGCGCCCAAGCCGCAGGCCATGACTTTGCCGCCACTGGTCAGGCATGCAATGAGCGCTTGCACGCCCGCATCAACCGGCTTGGCCAAAGGCTCAGCCGCTTGGTATTGCAGGTCGGCGCTGTCGATAAAGTGTTGTTGAATGCGAAGGTCTAGCATGTGGCCCGATGATACCCGCCTGCAAAGCACCACGAAAGCGCCAGGCGAGGCGCATTAAGTGAATGCCTCGAAAGCGGCTTTGAGCCAAACCATGCCCTGTGCCTCCCAGCCCACCACGTCAAAACGCGCGGGGGGCAGTCGGCGCCAACGCATCAAGTACCAGCGCGCGGCGAACACAATGCGCCGCTGTTTGAGACGGCCGACGCTGGCCAGAGCACCACCGAACTGGCTGCCCGTGCGCTTTCGCACCTCGACAAACACCACCGTGCCGTCTGTTTCTTGCAAAATCAAATCAATTTCACCCCCACCACGCCCAGGCGTCCGATAATTGCGCTGCAGCAGGTGCAGGCCTTGGCCTTGCAAATACGCAAGTGCTGCGTCTTCGGCCGCATCGCCCCGCGCTTTGGTGCTCGGGTTTGTTTTCTTGAGGATCTCCATTGACTTTGCCTTTTGAATCGTCCAACACATCGGGGTATGCCAAGGCCCTGCAAGCGGCCCGCGAGGCAGTCGGCCCGCAGTTGCACCCGCCCAGCACACTGTATGTGGTAGCCACCCCTATCGGCAACCTGGCCGACATCACTTTGCGCGCTTTGTATGTGATTGAAAAGGTGGACACCGTGGCCTGCGAGGACACGCGGCACACGCAGCAATTGCTGCGTGCCTATGGTTTAGATCGCCCCAGCGCTCAACTGCTGGCGGTGCACCAACACAATGAGGCGCAAGCGGCAGAGCAAGTCATCGCCCGCTTGGCACAAGGCCAGCGCGTGGCCTATGTCAGCGATGCCGGCACCCCGTGCATCAGCGACCCCGGCGCACGCTTGGCGGCTGCCGTGGCCGCCGCTGGCTTTCGCGTGATGCCCTTGCCTGGGGCCAGCAGCGTGACCGCCGTTTTAAGTGCGGCCGGTGCGCAAGGCGATGGCGAATTTGTTTTTGCAGGTTTTCTGCCCTCCAAAGCCAGTGAGCGCAGCGCAGCGGTTCAAGCCTTGTGCGACGAGCCGCGCTCTGTGGTGATTTTGGAAGCGCCGCACCGCATTGAAGCTTTGGCACAGGCCTTGACTGTGCTGGGCGCGCGGCGCGTGACCGTGGGCCGAGAACTGACCAAACAATTTGAAACCCTGCACACGCTGGAGGCGCAAAATTTTGCGCATTGGTTGAGCGGAAAACCAGAGCGCGTGCGCGGAGAGTTTGCCTTGGTGCTGCATGCTTTAGACAAAGCCAGCGCACAAGACGCATCGGGCGTTGACGCCCAGTCGCTTCGCACCTTGCAATTGTTGCTGGCCGAGTTGCCACTGAAGAGCGCAGTGAAGCTGGCCGCTGAAATTTCCGGCACACCGCGCAACAAGTTGTATGACGCCGCCTTGTTGTTGAAAAAAGGCCTTGATTAGCGCTTGCGCAAACCCAAGCCCACCACGGTGCTCACGACAATCAAGGCCCCCACCAACTGAATGGGCGCAACCGACTGCCCTAGCAATACCCAAGCCAGCATCAAGGCCAGCACCGGCTCGACATTCATGATGGCCGAGTTGCCCACCACCCCCAAGCGCGGCAAGACCGTGAACATGATGGTGAATGCTGTGCCGTATAAAAATGTCAGCATCCCCAAACCCCACCAGCCGGCGCTGGCTTGAGGCAGATGAAATCCGCCTTGGCTCATGGCCGCGGCGATGGCCAATACGCCCACCAAGCCCATGGTTGAAAAAGTGCGCACGCGGCCGTCCAAATCAGCGGCCTCGTGCTGGGTGTACACCAGCGCCAAGCCAAAGGTGATAGATGCACCCAGCGCAAAAGCCACACCGCTGCCGATCTGGCCCCAGTGCTGCTCAGCGCCCAGCCCAGAAGCGCTGCCCAGCACATCGAGCGCCAACGCCAGTCCGATCAAGATCACTGGCATGCTCAACATCACCCAGCGCTCGGGTTTGTGCTGGTACAACACACGCGCCCAAAATGCAGTGGCCAAGGGGTAGGTGTTGAAACCCAGCAAGGCCAGAGCCACAGGCAAACGGGCCACCGACGAGTACAAACAAAAACTCTGCACTGCAATCAAAGCGCCAATGATGAGCAAAAACTTTTTGTGCCTAGGCTGCGTGGCCAGCGCCACTTTTTGTTGCCACAAAATCAGGGCCAGCACGATGGCTGTCACGGCGCTGCGAAAGCTCACCGCCGTCAACACGTCCACCCCATTGTTGAATGCAAAGCGGGCAGCCACATGGTTGCCCGCCATCATGAAGGCAATCAACAACAAAGTGGCAAAGGCGGTGCCCGTGAGGGCTTTGCGTTCAGTGGTCATGCGCTGATTTTGCAGGATACAAGCCATGCACCCTGGCATGCAGGCGACTCAAGCCCAGCAGCGCATCGGTGTACGGTGTGGCCACGTGCGTCAATTGGCCCAGTTCACGCACCACGCTGACCAAGGCATCGAGCTCAACGGCTTTGCCCGCTTGCACATCTTGCAGCATGGAGGTTTTAAAGGCTCCTAATTTGCGCGTGAGCGTGTGCCGGTCTTCTGGTGATTGCTCAATGGGAATGCCAATTTTCTGACCAATCTCGCGCGCTTCAAGCATGATGCTCGAGGCAAAATTGCGCACCAAATCATCTTCCATGATCAAGTCAATGGTGGCCCCCGTGAAAGCGCTGATGGGGTTGACTGTCATGTTGCCCCACAACTTGAACCAAACATCTTTTTGAATTTGTGCCGATGCCGACGCGGCATAACCCGCGCTTTGCAGCAACTCAACCAAGGCTTGCACACGTGGGCTGGCAGCAGCGCCATTCGTCAAGGCAGGCTCTCCCAGTATCAAGCCTTGTCCAAAGTGATGGCGCACCACGCCAGGGGCGTCCAACGAACAACTGGCATGAACCACGCAGCCCAGCACATGCTGGGCAGGAATGGCATTTGCGATGGCCCCATCGGGGTCGATGGTGTTCAAACGCACGCCCTGCAGTGCGCCGCCAAAGCCTTGGAAAAACCACCACGGCACGCCGTTCATGGCCGTCAATACCATGGTGTTGGGCCCCAGCAGTGGTGCAATGCCTTGGGCCACTTCCAGCATGGCCGGTGCCTTCACGGCAATGATCACCAAGTCTTGTGGCCCCAAATCAGCGGGCTTGTCAGAGGCCTTGACTTGCACGATGCTGCGTGAGTCTGCGCTGGCCGCTTCGATGCATTGCATGCCTTGCGTTTGCAGCGCGGTGAGCGTTTTGCCACGCGCCACCACACTGAGTTCGCAGCCCGCCTGGGCCAGATGCACACCCAGCCAAGCCCCAATGGCGCCTGCACCATAAATACAAACTTTCATAAGCGGTAGCTCTCATCTTGTCGATCGATTTGTCGCACCAAGGCGTCATAGACGTCTTGCCCTGCGCCATGTTGGGGATTGAATTGCAATGCATCGCGGGTGCACCGCGCGGCCACGTCGGGCGCGACAGGAATGGCTGGGCCCATGCTGAAGGTGGCCAACTGAATTTCACAGGCGCGCTGCAAGGTCCACAAAATGGCAAATGTTTGAGGTAGGTTTTGACCCCACGCCAGCAGCCCATGGTTGCGCAAAATCACCGCTTGCTTTTGCCCGATGCTGCGCAACAATCGGGGAGCCTCATGCGCGTGAATCGTGATGCCTTCAAAGTCATGGTAGGCCACCATCTCGTGCAGCTGTGCAGAATAAAAATTGGTTTGCTGCAAACCACCTTCTAAGCAAGCCACGGCCACACCGGCGGTGGTGTGGGTGTGCATCACGCAGTGCGCTGCAGGCAGCGCATCGTGCAAAGCGGCATGCACCGTAAAGCCGGCCGGATTGACAGGGTATGGCGAGCCGTCTAAGACACGGCCTTGCAAATCTATTTTGACCAAATTGCTGGCAGTGACTTCGCTGTAATGCAGGCCAAACGGGTTGATCAAAAAATGCTTTTCTGCACCGCTGACCGATGTGGGCAATCTCAAGGTGATGTGGTTGTAAATCATCTCGGTCCACCCCAAGTGCGCAAACACGCGGTAGCAAGCGGCCAGCTCCAAACGGGCGGCCCACTCGTCGGGGTGAACGCTGCTCTTGAAGAGGCGTGCAGGTGGGAGTTCGTGCGCTCGCATGGGCTTAGTACACCTGACCTTTTTGCATGGCAGGCAAGTCGGCCGCAGTGGCTTTGAACCTTTGTGCCAATGCAGTGCTCTGACGCATCAAAATTTGCACCTCCAAACCCACGGCCACAAACAGCGCCCCCAAGCTGAGGTAATGCTTGGCCAGGGCCTCATCCGCAGTCAAAATGCCAGGGGCTTTGCCCGCTTTCAATATACGCGCGATGGCATCTTCAATCGCTGCTTGAACATCGGGGTGACCGGGTTGCCCCGCATGGCCCAAAGAAGCCGACAAGTCAGCAGGTCCGATGAACACACCGTCCACCCCGGGGGTGTTGGCAATGGCTTCCAAGTTGTTCAGTGCTTCGCGCGTTTCGACTTGCACCAGCAAGCACACTTGCGCATTGGCTTCTTGGGGGTAGTTGTTCAGATGTCCCCAGCGAGATGCGCGCGCGCCCGCCATGCCGCGCACGCCGCCTTGTCCATCGTTTTGAGGGTAACGCATAGCGCGCACGCAGTCAGCAGCTTGGGCCTGCGTGTCCACCATGGGCACCAACAAAGTTTGCGCGCCCAAATCTAAAAATTGTTTGATGAGGACGGTGTCACCATAGGGTACGCGAACAACCGCGTGGGTTTGCGGGTAAGCGGCGATGGTTTGCAATTGCACTTGGGTGGTGCGCAAGTCGGTGGGTGTGTGTTCTGCATCGACCAACAACCAATCAAAGCCTGCCAAAGCGCAAATTTCTGTGCTGATGTTGCTGGCCAAGCCGAGCCAAAGGCCGATTTGCGCCTTGTGTTCTTGCATTGCAAGCTTGAATGGGTTGATGGGAGTTTTCATGAAATTTTTCCTATTGAACAAAACGAAATTGCAATCGCCCTAAAGGGCCGTAATCGGCATCAAACAGATCGCCAGCTTGGGCTGCCACAGGCCGCGTGAAAGAGCCTGCCAAGACCAGTTGCCCCGCCAACAAGCGCTCGCCCCAAGGCGCCAACTTGTTGGCCAGCCAAGCAATGCCAATGGCCGGATGGCCTTGCACACCGGCTGCCAAACCAGTTTCTTCAACCACGCCATTTTGTCGCAAGACGGCGCCGCACCAAGGCAAGTTGGTTTGCAAGGGGTCGGCTTGCAGCGCGCCCACCACAATGCCAGCGTTGGCCGCGTTGTCGCTGATGGTGTCAAACACCTTGCGCATGAGGCGGGTGTGCCTGTCAAATTGTTCAATGCGCGCGTCAATGATTTCAATGGCAGGCGTGACGTATTGCGTGGCTTGAAGCACTTGCTCCAGAGTCACTTCGGGGCCTTGTAGGTCTTTTTTCAGCATGAAGGCCAACTCCACTTCCACGCGCGGCGCAATGAAGTTTTCAAGCGGTATCTCCAAAATTTCACCGGCTGTGCAGGTGTAGAGCATGTCGTCGAGCAAGCTGCCAAAATCGGGCTCGTCAATTTGACTGGCTTGCTGCATGGCCCGAGATGTCAAGCCAATTTTGTGGCCGATGATGCGCCGGCCTTGCGCCAATTGCAAGTCCACCCAAGCGCGGCTGACACGGTAGCCGTCTTGCACCGTCATTTCAGGAAAACGTTTGGAAAAATGCTCGACTTGCTTGCGTGTTTGTTTGGCTTGCTGCAGCTCAGCAGCCAACATGGCAATGCGTTGTGAATCAAACATGCTGTGCTTTCAATTTAGGTGCATTTTGCGTGCATCAAAGGGCTTGAAACAAGGGGTGCAGGTTGCTGTGTTTGGCATCAAACACTTCGTGGCCCTCGTCAATTTGCAATGTGATACCCACATGGCGTTTGACAAAAATATCAGCAAAGTGCTTTTGCGTCACGGCCAGCAACACCTGCCCCGCGCGTTGCTGCGTGGCCTGAGTTCGCCCGCGGCCCATGCGCACGTTCAAATACACAAACGCGTAGTCGCTGGAGCCACCGCCCGGACGGCTCTCAAATTTAGCTGCTTTGCGCCCGGCCTCGCCACCATCAGCCACTGCGTAGTGCGGCGCGGGGTAGGCCAGCACGCGGGTGCCGCCAGTGGGGAAAACTTGTTTGTTCTCTTCATCGCGCACACTCAGCATGGCGTCGGCCAAACTGCGGCAGAGCAGTTTCATATCGGTTTCGGCGTCGAGTTGCCCGGTGTAAAGAATGACCAGATGAGGCATGTGCTGGGCTCGCTTGAAAAATTGCGGATTGAAAATGAACAGGGTGACCGCTTTTACAGCCGGCTCGCGCCCGCCGCATAGAGCGCCGCCGGGTCTTGTAAATTGCTCACGTCCAAGCGGTCATTGTTCAGCTCGCTTTTATTTTTGGATGCAAGCTGCGTGACCGGAAACACCGCATTGATCTGCCCCGTGCCAGAGCTTGGGAAGTACGGCGTGATCACTTCGGCCTGGCCTGCGTAACGGTCCCACCCCAAAGCGCCCAGCAGCATGGCCGTGTCGTGCATGAAACCTTCGCCATGCCCTTTGGCTGCGTACTCGGGCAGCATGGCGCAAAAGGTAGGCCAGTCGCCGCGCTGCCACAACTCGATCACGCGGCGATCGAGTTGCTCTAAAAAAGGGCTCCAAATTTTATTGGCGTAGTCTGGCGCCAAACCATTTTGGGCAAACCGGTGCGACAGCGATCCACTGGCAAAAAAGGCCACCTTGCCCTCGTAATGCTGCTCGACTGCGCATCGCATGGCCCAACCCAAGCGCGCACTGTCAGCCAGCGAGTGCACCATGCACAAAGCAGAGACCGAAATCACTTTGTAATGTCGATCGGCATTCATGTACCGCATGGGCACCAGCGTGCCGTACTCCAGCGCCAGCGTGGTGTGCTCGTGCGCCAAGGTCAGCACACCCGCATCGTTGCAGGCCTTGGACAACACATTCCCCAGTGCAGGATTGCCATCGTATTCATAGGCCATGTTGCTGATAAAGTGCGGCAACTCGTTGCTGGTGTAAACACCTTTGAAATGTGCGGCGTTGTTCAGGTGGTAGGCCGAGTTCACCAGCCAATGCGTGTCAAACACCACGATCGTGTCGACCCCCAGGGCGCGGCAACGCCGGTCAATTTCATGGTGCCCATCGATGGCCGCTTGTCGTGTGCCTTTTTGTGGGCCATCGAGCTCGCTCAAATACATCGAGGGCACATGCGTGATTTTGGCTGCCAGAGCGAGTTGTCCCATCTTCAAACTCCCCAATGTGGAATGTGATGCGAGCCCAAAGACACTGCCACGTTTTTGGGTTCACAAAAAACTTCGTAGCTCCATGTGCCGCCTTCACGCCCCGTGCCGCTGGCCTTGGTGCCGCCAAAAGGTTGACGCAAATCACGCACGTTTTGGCTGTTGACAAAACACATGCCAGCCTCCACGGCAGCGGCCACGCGGTGCGCGCGCCCGATGTTTTCGGTCCAAACATAACTGGACAAGCCGTATTGAATGTCATTGGCCAATTCGATCGCATGCGCTTCATCTTTGAAAGGAATCAGACAAGCAACGGGCCCAAAAATTTCATCTTGCGCGATCTTCATTCGGTTGTCTACATCGGCAAACACCGTTGGCCAAACGAAGTTGCCTTTTTTCACGCGCTCTGGCAACTCAGGTGCATACGAGGGGCGGTCCAAACCACCGCACACCAAGGTGGCGCCCTCCTTGGGGCCCAGCTCAATGTAGCTGCGCACTTTGGCCAAATGGGATTGGCTGATCATGGGGCCGACGATTGTGTTTTCGTCCAGCGGGTCGCCCACTTGAATGCGCTTGGCGCGCTCAGTGAATTTTTGCACGAAGTCAGCATAAATGCTTTGCTGCACCAAGATGCGACTGCCTGCGGTGCAGCGCTCGCCGTTGTTGCTGAAGATCATGAACACCGCCGCGTCCAAAGCGCGCGGCAAATCAGCGTCTTCAAAAATCACAAACGGTGATTTACCGCCCAACTCCATGCTGAATTTTTTAAGGCCCGCGCTTTGCACAATGCGCTGACCCGTGGCGGTTGAACCCGTGAAAGAAATCGCGCGCACATCCGGGTGCGAGACCAAAGGCTCGCCTGCGTCTTTGCCATAGCCCTGCACCAAATTCAAAACACCTGGGGGCACACCGGCCTCTAAGGCCAGCTCGCCCAAGCGGGCCGCTGACATGGGTGAGAGCTCACTCATCTTGAGCACCGCAGTGTTGCCAAAGGCCAAGCACGGCGCGACTTTCCAAGTGGCCGTCATGAAAGGCACATTCCAGGGGCTGATCAAGGCACACACGCCCACCGGATGAAACAAGGTGTAGTTCAAATGCGTGGGTGTGGGGTAAGTGTGGCCATCGACCCGCGTGCACATTTCGGCAAAGTAGGTGAAGTTGTCTGCAGCGCGTGGCACCAATTGTTTGCCCGTTTGCGCGATCACTTGGCCACAGTCGCGCGTTTCCGTTTGCGCAATCTCGGGGACATGCTGCGTGATCAAGGCGCCGAGTTGGCGCATGATCTTGGCACGCTCTGGCGCAGGTGTTGCGGCCCATTGGGGGAAGGCTTTTTTGGCAGCAGCCACGGCCAGGTTCACTTCGGCCAGCCCGCCAGCAGATACTTCAGCCAAGACCTCTTGCGAGGCAGGGTCACGTGTCTCAAAAGTTGGGCCACTGGCCACAGAGCGCCCACCTATCAAATGGTCTATGCGCATGATCTGTCCTTGTGCGTGGTGGGGTGAAAGTTTCGGGGTTGAGGCATCGCTCTTGGCTTTATGCCAGGGTGTTGATCAGCGCGCCCAGGCCTTGAATTTCGGTGACGATTTGATCACCCACCTGACAGTCCACTACCCCATCGGGTGTGCCCGTCAAAATCAAATCGCCGGGTTGCAATGTCATGAACTGACTGAAGTATTCGATCAATGTTGGCACATCAAAAATCATGTCACGGGTGTGCCCGCTTTGCGTGATCTTGCCGTTCACGATGGTTTGCAAAGCCAGGTTCATAGGGCTGCCGAACTGCGCATGAATGTCTTGCGCATCCACACGCCATGGCCCGATCGGGGTGCAGGTGTCGCGATTTTTGACCTTCAGGTTGGGGCGGTACCAATTTTCCAAATAGTCGCGAATCGCGTAATCATTGGCCACTGTGTAACCGGCCACATGGTCGTAGGCATTTTCTTTTTTCACATTTTTAGCCGTGCGTCCGATCACCACCGCCAACTCGCATTCGTAGTGCATGTAAGTCACGCCCTCAGGTCTTTTTGTCAACGCCTTGTGTCCGATGAGCGAAGCCTCTCCTTTGACAAACACCAGCGGCTCCTCAGGCGCTTTGAAGGCAAGTTCTTTGGCGTGGTCTGCGTAGTTCAAGCCCAAGGCCAAAATGGTTCTGGCCTGCGGCGTGGGGGCCAGGGGCGGCAGCCACACCACCTCGTCAAATTTCAAACGTTTGCCGGCCCAAGGACTGCGGGTTAGCAACAACTCACCCTCCGATTCCACCGCCTCGTGAATCGCGCCAGCCCATGCAATGCGTGCGTGCTTCATGCGCCGTCTCCTGCAAAAACGTTGGCCAAGTTTTCAAAGCCTGGTGCAGAAATTTCAACCCGATCACCCCGCTTGGCGCGTGGCCGGTTGCCTCCTGGCAAACAATCGCTGCCCAGCATCAACACATCACCGGCTTGAAATGTCATGAACGTTGCGATGTCTTGCAGCAACGCACGTGACTTGCGCACCGTCTGCGCGTAATCAACGCGCTGCACCAACACGCCATTCACACTGACCCTCAGCACCATCGCGTCGCTGTTGAGGTTTTGGATTTCAAGTGCTTTGGAGCCCACGCCCAAAAAACCATCGATGCATTTGTATTTAACCGGTGGTCGGTAATAACTCTCATGTGGGATCGACACATCGTTCATCAACACACAAGCTACAGGCTGCGCATCTTCTCCCATGACCCATGCCAGATTGGCGCCGATGTCAACCTCTTGCACACCACTTGGCAAGGCAATTGCGCCGCCTGATGGTGAAAACGTATTGGCCGTTTTGATGAACAGCACAGGTGCTTTGGGGCCGCCTTTGTAAGGCGCCTCGTTCATGCGCGGCGCCCACACTTCCCACTCGCGTTTGAAATTGAGCAAGGCACCATACACCGTGCCTTGGGGCCAATAAGACTGCACATGCACGGCGTTCATCTGTTCACTCCAAAATAACTTCGGGCACGCGGCAGTCCGCAGGCTCCAATTGGATCACGGCGTCCAGCAGTTGGTACAACTGCGCCAGTTTTTGTTTTCCCAATTCACTTTCCATCCAAGCGTAATGGGCTTGGATGGTTTCTGAGAGGGCTTGCACTTTGGCCAAACCCTTGTGTGTTGCGCGCACCACCGTGCGGCGCGCATCGAGTATGCAACTGCTGCGCTCGATCAGGCCATCTCGCTGCATGCGTGTCAATACGCCCGTCAAACTGGGGCCCAGTAAAAAGGCTTCACGCGCCACTCGACCGGTTTCAACGCCTTGCGGCAAATGGGCGTGCTCACCCAATACCCGCAGCACACGCCACTGCTGGTCAGACAAGCCTTGCTCACGCAAACTTGGCCGCGTGTGGGCCATGACCGCCTCGCGCGCTTGAAGCAGCAAACCAGGCAAGTTGCGGTGGCTAAAGGGCTGTTTTTTCATGGCAAACATTATTTATTTAATATATTAAATGATTTCAATGCGCGCTCCAACCGGGTTAACCCGCAAGCGCGCTGCCCAAGGGCCGAGAAGGGCGCTTGCCGGTCAAAGCCAGCGCAGGGGCCAAGGCTGGTGGTAGGCTTGGCGTCATGGCCAAAGATAAAACCGTTTTCACCTGCTCCGACTGCGGCGCCAGCACGCCGCGTTGGCTTGGCAAATGCCCCTCTTGCGACGCATGGAACACCTTGATTGAAAGTGTGGCCGAGGGCGGCGGCGCCGCTAAAAACCGTTACACCAGTCAATTTCAAGGGCTGGCCCAAACTTCAGCTCTGATCAAGCTCAAAGACATCGAGGCCACCGACATTGACCGCACCCCCACGGGCCTGGACGAACTCGACCGCGCCTTGGGCGGGGGCGTTGTGGAGGGCGGCGTGGTGCTGATTGGCGGCGACCCCGGCATTGGCAAATCCACCCTGCTGCTGCAGGCCCTGGACGCTTTGCAGCGCAAAGGCTTGCGCACCCTTTACGTCACGGGCGAAGAAAGTGGCGCCCAAGTGGCGCTGCGCTCTAGGCGCTTAGGTCTGGAGCGCAGCGAAGTTCAAGTCATGGCCGAGATTCAACTTGAAAAAATCCTTTCAACGCTGCACAAAGAGCGGCCCCAAATTGCTGTCATTGACTCCATACAAACGGTTTACTCCGACCAACTCACCTCCGCGCCTGGCTCGGTGGCGCAGGTGCGTGAATGCGCTGCGCACCTCACACGCGCGGCCAAGGCCACTGGCACGGCCATCGTCTTGGTGGGCCACGTCACCAAGGAAGGCGCCCTGGCCGGCCCGCGCGTGCTCGAGCACATGGTCGACACCGTTTTGTATTTCGAGGGCGACACCCACAGCAGTTTTCGCTTGATTCGCGCCATCAAAAATCGCTTTGGCGCGGTCAACGAAATTGGCGTTTTCGCCATGACCGAGCGCGGTCTCAAAGGCGTGAGCAATCCCAGCGCGATTTTTTTATCGCAACACGAAGAGCCCGTGGCCGGCAGTTGCGTGATGGTCACATTAGAAGGCACGCGCCCCATGTTGGTTGAGATTCAAGCCTTGGTCGACAGCGGCGGGCCCAGCCCCAGGCGTTTGTCTGTTGGCCTAGACCGTGACCGATTGGCCATGCTGCTGGCCGTGCTGCACCGCCATGCCGGCGTGGCTTGCATGGACCAAGACGTGTTTGTCAACGCCGTGGGCGGCGTGCGCATCAGCGAGCCTGCAGCTGACTTGGCCGTGATGCTGGCCATCACCTCATCTCTTCGCGGCAAGCCCCTTCCCAAGGGCTTTATTGCGTTTGGCGAAGTGGGTTTGGCCGGAGAAGTGCGGCCCGCACCGCGCGGCCAAGAGCGCTTGAAGGAAGCTGCCAAGTTGGGCTTCACGGTGGCCGTTGTGCCCAAGGCCAATGCCCCCAAAAAGAGCGACAAAGCCTTTGCCGGGTTGACCATTTACCCAGTTGATCGGATCGAAGAGGCCATGAGCTGCGTGCGAGGTCTTTAAAATGGGTCGCATGAATCTGTCGAAAATTTTTATCCCCTTAGGTGTTGTAGCCCTCATGGCCGCAGCTTGGTTTCAATACCAGTGGCCGGGCGTGGCCATGGCCGGTGGCGCTGTCGTCATGTGGATGCTGCTGCATTTCACGCGCATGGTCACGGTTTTAAGCCGCGCCGCCAACCGGCCTGTAGGCCATGTGGCCAGCGCCGTCATGCTCAATGCCAAACTCAAAAAAGGGCACGCCTTGATGCACGTCATTGCCTTGACGCGCGCGCTGGGGCAAAGGCTGTCACAGCCCGACGCGCAGCCTGAAGTTTTTCGCTGGACGGATGAGGGCCAATCGCACGTCACATGCCATTTTGCCGATGGCAAACTGGTCAAGTGGGCGCTGCTTCGCCCTACCGAGGAATCCCAAGAGGCGTCATGAACTTTTGGGCATAAGCCCCGTAAAATAAGGTTTTTGCGAACCTGGCAACAAAGGACAAACAATGAGCAACGTGATCCCCTCGATGGCCGACCGTGACGGCAAAATTTGGATGGATGGTCAAATGGTCGATTGGCGCGACGCCAAAATCCACGTTTTGACGCACACCTTGCACTACGGTTGCGGCGCATTTGAAGGCGTACGCGCCTACAACACCGCCAAGGGAACGGCCATTTTTCGTTTGCAAGAGCACACAGACCGCCTGTTCAACAGCGCCAAAATTTTGCGCATGACGCTGCCCTTCACCAAAGAAGAAGTGATGGAGGCTCAAAAAGCCGTGGTGCGCGAGAACAAGTTGGAGAGCTGCTACTTGCGCCCTTTAACTTGGATCGGCTCACAAAAGCTGGGCGTCAGCCCCAAAGGCAACACCATCCACTTGATGGTGGCCGCATGGGCCTGGGGCGCGTATTTGGGCGAAGAAGGTTTAAAGCGCGGCATTCGCGTGAAAACATCAAGCTACACGCGCCACCATGTGAACATCACCATGACGCAGGCCAAAGCCGTCAGCAACTACACCAATTCCATTTTGGCCAACATGGAAGTCACCGAAGAGGGTTACGACGAAGCCCTGCTGCTCGATACCTCGGGTTTTGTCTCCGAAGGCGCGGGCGAGAACATTTTCATCATCAAAGACGGCGTGATCTACACCCCTGATTTGTCTGCCGGCGCATTGAACGGCATCACTCGCAACACGGTGTTTCACATCGCCAAAGATTTGGGCCTGGAGATTGTGCAAAAACGCATCACGCGCGATGAAGTCTACATTTCCGACGAAGCCTTTTTCACCGGCACTGCAGCTGAAGTCACGCCGATTCGCGAGCTCGACCGCATTGAGCTGGGCGCGGGCAGTCGCGGCCCCCTCACAGAGAAAATTCAAAGTGCATTTTTTGACATCGTCAACGGCAAAAATCCCAAATACGCGCACTGGCTGACCCTGGTCTGATCGGGCCACTGAACTCGCGAAAAACAAGGCAAACAAAATGAGCCACGCTGTAGAACTTTTAGCCAAAGACTTGAACCCACAAGGGGGCGTGTTTTGCCCCAGCCCACAAGCTGACATGAAGCTGTGGAACAACCACCCCAAGGTGTATTTGGACGTGGCTCGCGAGGGTCACGCCAAGTGCCCTTATTGCGGCACCTTGTACCAATTGAAAGCCGGTGAAGTGGTGGGTCACAGCCACTGAAAGCCCCGGGTGCGTGCGCCCTTTGGCGGGGCCGCGCTAAACGTTTGTTATAGGAAAGCGCACCACAAAGCTTGCGCCTCCGCCCTCACGCTCTTGGCACTCCACGCTGCCTCTGTGTCGCAGCGCAATCGATTTGACCAAAGCCAGCCCCAAGCCAACGCTGCCTGCGCGCTCACTGGCACCAGGCAAGCGGTAAAAGGGCTCGAAAATTCTTTCTCGAAATGCGGGTGGCACGCCAGGCCCGCGGTCAGACACACGCAAGACAATTTCCAAGGGGCTTAGCTCCCATGACAAGCGAATGTCATCTGAGCCCGCGCGTGCACCATAGCGCAAGGCATTCTCCAACAAGTTACGCACCAAGCGGCGCAGCAATTTGGTCACCCCGGGAAGCGTCAAAGTGGCAAGCCCTTCTGGCAAATCCAAAGTGGCACCCACACGGGCACATTCTTCGGCCGACAAGCCAATCAAGTCCACCGATTCCACGGTGCCCATGTCGGCTTCTTGCGCATCGAGCCGGCTGGCCAGCAATATTTCATCGATGAGCTGATTGAGCTCCTCAATATTGCGCGCAATCTCTAGCCGCGCGGGTTCGCTGGCATCACCCCTGATCAGCTCCAAGCCCATTCGAATGCGCGCCAAGGGGGATCGCAACTCATGCGATGCATTGGCAAGCAATGATTTTTGCGACACCAACAAGGCTTGCTGTGAAGACATCAAGCTTTGCACGCGCATGGCGGCCGCATTGAAGTGACGCGACAAATCAGCCACTTCGTCTTGCCCTTGCTCGGCCATGCGCACCGTCAAGTCGCCCTCGCCCCAACGCTGAACACTTTGCTGCAAGGCCTCTAACCTTTGCGTCAGGCGCCGCACGATCGGATACACACCAATGGCCACGGCCAAGCCCACCAGGGTCAACATCCATATAAATCCGTAGGGCGGGCGGGCCCACCAGGGCGGCGCATCTGGGCCCATGCCGCGGCCAAAACCCGGCCCCGCCATGCCTTCAGCACGCGGGCCTGCATTAGCGCGCCGGGGCAACACCAGACTCAAGGCTTGGCCGTCTGGTAAGTTAATGTCAAATTCCAAGCCCACGCCTCTTTGGACTTGGCCCATGACAGTGCTGATCACTTCGCCTTGGGCGTTGAGCACCAGCATTTCGCGCGGTGGAGGAAGTGACCTGTTGTGCTCAACCGACAAGCTCCAAGCCCACCCCACCACCAGCATGAGAGCGGCCACACCCAAGACCACCGCCAACCAAATGCGCAGATACAAATGTTTAGAAAATGGCGTGAACCAAGACATTGGGACTTTCAAGTTTGTTGACGCGCAAACACATACCCGACGCCGCGCACCGTCAAGATGCGTTCGGGTATTTTGGCGTCGCGCTCAATCGCCATTCGAATGCGGCCTATGTGCACATCGATCGATCGATCAAAAGCTTCCAATTCACGACCGCGCACGGCTTCCATGATTTGGTCTCGCGTCAACACACGGCCCGCACGCTCGGCCATGGCCACCAACAAATCAAATTGATAAGAGGTTAATTCACACGCTTGGCCTTTGACGGTGACGCGCCTGGCATCCAGGTCAATTTCCAAGCTGCCAAATTGCATGTGCACATTGCCAGCCGCGGGGCCCCCTGATTTGCGCCGCAATATGGCGCGAATGCGCGCGAGCAACTCGCGTGGCTCAAAGGGTTTGGGCAAATAATCGTCAGCGCCCAATTCCAAACCAATGATGCGGTCCATGGGGTCGCCTTTGGCGGTCAGCATCAACACCGGCATTTGACCATTCGCCCCGGGCATGGCGCGAATTTTTTGGCACACCTGCAGACCATCCATGTCGGGCAGCATCAAATCCAAAATGACCAAGTCCACCGGGTTGTGTTGCACATAAGTCAAGCCACTTTGGCCGTCGCCGGCGTGCGCAAAAGCAAAGCCCGATTGCCGCAAATAGTCCCCCACCATGCTGGCCAAGCGGTCATCGTCTTCAATCATCAACAGGCGGGCGTTCATGCTCTTGGGGCTTTCATTGCGGCAAGTCCCATGATGCGCTCAAATCTGGTTCGCAGCGTCGCCGGGTCTTGAAGTGTCCGTAAAGTTGCGTAAATTTTCTTGCTTGTCTGCACGCCAAGCCAAGGCCACCAAAACCAAAACAGGCAATCCCAGCAAGGCCGTGGCATTGAAAAAAGTAGCGTAACCATGTGCGTTGACAAAGTCCCCCGAAAATCCGGCAATGAACTTGGGCAAGAGCAGCATCATGGAACTGAGCAAGGCATATTGCGTGGCGGAGTAACGGATGTTGGTCAGCGATGACAAATAGGCAATGAAGGCCGCCGAAGCCATGCCACTGGCCAAATTGTCCGCAGACACCACAGCGATCAGGGCTTGCACATCGTGCCCTACGCCACTGAGCCAGGCAAACAGCAAGTTGCTCAAGGCGCTCAAAATGGCGCCCAGCATCAAGATCCACATCACCCCCCAGCGCAAGGCCATGACGCCGCCCACAAAAGCGCCTAAAAGGGTCATGAGCACGCCGTACACCTTGGTCACCGTGGCCACTTCGGCTTTGGTGTAACCCATGTCGACATAAAACGGATTGGCCATGATGCCCATCACCACATCGCTGATGCGGTAGACCGAAATCAAGGACAAAATCAACACGGCTTGCCAGCGGTAGCGGCGCACAAAATCGGCGAAAGGCTCGAGCAGCGCGCCTTGCAACCACTCTCGCACATTGCGCGCTGCGGGAATGGCTGCAGGCACTGGCTCTGAAGATTGAAGTACCGTGATGACACCCACCACCATGCTCGCGGCCATCACCAAATAGGCCGCTTGCCAAGCCGCATGTTGGTAGCCTGTGCTGGCGTCGCCTTGAACCCATGCAGCCACCCACAACACGCCGGCCCCAGCCCAAATCATGGCCAAGCGATAACCCGTTTGATAGCTTGCCGCCAAGGCCGCTTGCTGGTCAAGTTGGGCCGATTCGATGCGAAACGCGTCCAGCGCAATGTCTTGCGTGGCCGAGCCCACGGCCACCAGCAAGGCGCACCACACCACGGGCCCCAAAGTTTGACTGGGGTCGCAAAGGGCCATGCCCGCCAAGCCGGCCATCACCACGCTTTGCGCCAGCAGCAACCAGCTTCTGCGCCGGCCCAAACGGCGCGTCAAAAACGGAATCGGCAGGCGGTCGACCAAGGGCGCCCAAGTCCATTTGAAGGCATAGGCCAAGCCGACCCAACTCAAATACCCAATGGTGCTGCGGTCAATGCCAGCCTCACGCAATCGGAAGCTCAAAGTGCCTAAAACCAAGAGCAAGGGAAGTCCCGCAGCAAAGCCCAGCATGAGCATGCGCAAACTGGCCGGCTGCAAATACACGCGCAAAGACTCTGCCCAAGAGGGTTTAACGGTATCAGTCAAAGGCGCTTCGTGCATGGTCTCCATTATCATGGCGACTTATGTGTTGGCATTGTTTCAATTGGAAATCCAGTCATCCCGCTGATGGCGCACGCCGCAACTTTTTGTTGTCTGCCAGCGCATCCGCGGGCGCAGGGCTGCTCAGCGCATCTGCCATGGCCCAAGTCGATGTCGGCCAAGCCTCGAGCATGCGCAAGCTGGTTCCGGCCGAGTCTTTGGAGAGTTCCGCGCGCCAGCAATACGTCCAGGTGCTGGGCGAGGCTCGCAGCAAAGGCGCTTTGGCGCCCGAGAACCACCCTCAACTGCAAAGGCTGCACGAGATTGCCAAACGATTGATCCCCTACACCGCGCAGTGGAACCCAGAGGCCAAAAAATGGCGCTGGGAAGTTAATTTGATCGGCAGCAAACAAATCAACGCCTGGTGCATGCCGGGGGGCAAGATTGCTTTTTACACCGGCATCTTGGAGCAACTGGCCTTGAACGACGACGAAGTGGCCATGATCATGGGCCACGAGATGGCGCACGCGCTGCGTGAGCATGCACGCGAACGACTGGCCAAATCCAAAGCCACGGGCATAGGCTTGTCGGTGGCCTCTCAACTCTTGGGCTTGGGCCAGCTGGGCGATGTCGCGGCCAACGTGGGCACGCAATTGCTCAGCTTGAAATACAGCCGCGACGACGAAACCGAAGCCGACTTGGTGGGTTTGGAAATTGCCGCGCGCGGTGGCTTCAAACCTGAAGCCAGCGTGAACCTGTGGCGCAAAATGCTGGCGGCCAACAGCGGCGGCAAAGGCAGCCCTGGGTTTTTATCCACACACCCCAGCGGCAACAACCGGATTCACGAATTGGAAGCCAACTTACCCAAAGTCGCACATTTGTACGAAGAGGCCCGAACCCGCTTTTAACGAAGCAGCGTGCACAGCCCGCTCAGGTCCCGCCCACATACGGGTTGCTGCGCCGCTCTTGGCCAAACGTGCTTTCTGGCCCGTGTCCGGGAATGAACACGGTCTCGTCCCCCATGGGCCACAACCGCTCGGTGATGCTGGCAATCAAAGTGGCGTGATCACCTTGCGGAAAATCTGTGCGGCCAATGCTGCCGGCAAACAACACATCACCCACAAAGGCGCGGTTCATCTCAGGTGAGTGAAACACCACGTGGCCCGGCGTGTGGCCTGGGCAATGGCGAACATTCAAAGTGTGCTGCGCCAGTTGTACCGTCGCGCCATCATGCAACCAACGCGTGGGCGTGAAAACTTCTGCACCAGGGAACTGGAACATGCGGCCTTGATCGGCCAGGCCATCGATCCAAAACTGATCGCCCGGGTGCGGCCCAATGATGGGTAAATTCAAACGGCGCGCCAATTCTGCCGTGCCCCCTGCGTGGTCTATGTGCGCGTGCGTCAGCCAAATTTGCTCTAATTTTAAATGACGCTTGGCCACTTGCGCCAAGATCAAATCCAAGTCACCGCCGGGGTCAATCACCGCCGCTTGCAAGGTCTGGTTGCACCAAACCAAGGAGCAATTTTGTTGAAACGGCGTTACTGGAATGGTGGCGTATTCAAGCATGTCAAAATTTCTTTTTGGCGCAATGTTTTAAATCTGAGGCAACAGCGTACGATTGTAAGAACTCCCGCACCCCCCGTGCCGGCCTGATCGCCTACAGTGCCACATGCCTTTGCTGCGCCTGGTTATTTGACCAAGCAAGAATCCGTTCCTGTTTCAGGGGCGGCCAACTTGTGGATCCGCTCCTTGCTGGACAAACAGCAGTTTCACGACCCGAATGGCACCGCCCTCCGCTTGGGCATTTCCTCGGCCATGTGGCCCTTGTTTGGTTTGCTGTGGCCCTCTGGCGCATGGCTGGCCCAGCGCATGGCCTTGCACCCTATGGTGATCGGACAGCGCATGTTGGAAATCGGCTGCGGCCTGGCGCTGCCCAGCCTGATTGGGCACCGCCGCGGCGCCAACATGACCGCCAGCGACTGCCACCCCTTGGCCGGCACGTTCTTGCGCGAGAATTTGCGCTTGAACTGTTTGGCGCCCATGAGTTACCGGCATGGCCATTGGGGAGAGCAGGTTCAAGCAGGCACTGATCCGACTCTTGCGGGGCGCTTTGACGTGATCATGGGCAGCGATATTTTGTACGAGCGTGATGAGCGCGGCGCGCTGGCGCACTTCATTGACCAGCATGCGGCCAAGCAGTGTGAGGTTTGGGTGGTGGACCCCAACCGCGGCAACCGCTCGCACTTTCACCGCAACATGAGCTTGCAGGGTTTCGCGTTGTCACAGACCCTGCTCGAGCAGCCCGCTACACCCGAAGCACAGGCCTACAAAGGCTGCATGTTGACTTACCGAAGAGACTGAGCACTTTTGTCATTCGTCAAAATCTCTACTCCGGTTACCCGAGAGAAGTCGCGATCATGCGTCACAAAAGCAGCAGCACTGATATCCAAGCTTGTGGCCAACTGAATCGCGTCTGGCAGTTTCAACCGGTATTGGGCACGCAATTGCGCTGCCAAAGCAGCAATCGGCGCTGAGACCGGAACCACGCGGTAGAGCGACATGGTTTTCTCATAGCGTTTGGCCAACGCAGTCTGCCCTGCTTTGAATGGACCCGTCAAAACTTCAGCCAATGTGATTGTCGATAGTGCAATCATCAGGTCACCCACTGCCGCGGCTTCAAACAGGCCCACAAATTGATCGGCAAATTGAGGATGCGATTCAAGCACGTAAATGAAGGGCGCCGTATCCACCATCACCGTGGCACCCTGAGGCAGTCCCCCCCAGAGGCGCGGAACTTTGACTTTCAATTAAGCCTCACTCCACTCGTCACGCAACTCGGACACTGCCCGGCCAACATCGGCACCCCAAAGTCCTCTGCCCGTGCCGCGCAATGCCAACAACCCGGATGCCAAATCAGCCTGAGGGTGAGGTCTTTGAATATCTCCAAGAGGCACGATGGCGGCGTATGGTTTTCCATGCTTCGTAATGATGCAACGAACACCCGCATGGGCATCAGCAATGATGCTCGGCAATTGAATACGCGCTTGTTCTAACCCATAACTGGCATTGGCAGACATGACGACCCCGGAAAAATGTACAGACCGTACAGTATACAGCACATCAAAGAGCGCAACGCCTGTGCTTCTTCAACACGCCCAATCGTATTCAACCGTGACCGGTGCGTGGTCTGAAAACTTCTCACCCTTGTAGATTTCCACCGCCAGCGCGCGCGCCGCCAATTGCGGCGTAGCCAGGTGGTAGTCCAGTCGCCACCCCACATTCTTGGCATACGCCTGCCCCCGATTGCTCCACCAGGTGTAGCAAGCTTCGGTGGCCTCAGGGTGCAGCTGGCGATAGACATCGGACAAACCGCCTTGGCTGAGCATGTGGGTCATCCAGTCCCGCTCTTGCGGCAAAAAGCCACTGTTTTTTTGATTGCTGCGCCAGTTTTTCAAGTCCGCTTGCTGGTGCGCAATGTTCACATCCCCACACAAAACAAATTCACGCTGATCGCGCAAAGCCTTCAAATGTGGGCCCATATGGTCCAAAAAACGGAACTTGGCTTCTTGCCGCTCAGGGCCGGAGGAGCCGCTTGGAAAGTAGCAACTGATCACAGAAAATTTGCGCTTGGGCGTGTCAAAACGCAGCTCCACATAGCGTCCTTCGGCGTCAAATTCTGCTGAACCCATGCCCACTTGGACCGCGCTGGGCTCGTGCCTGCTGTACACCGCCACGCCCGAGTAGCCCTTTTTCTCGGCAAAGTGAAAGTGACCCTTCAAACCTGCCAAGGTCTCAAAACGCCCCGCTACATCGGCCGCTTGCGCCTTGACCTCTTGCACGCAAATACAATCGGGTTTGATTTGCGCCATCCAGGCCTCGACCCCCTTGGTGGTGGCAGAGCGAATGCCATTCAAATTCAAGCTGGTTAATTTAAACAAGGATTTCCCCATGGTGACAGGCAGCTCACAGCAGGCCCCGATGGACGCGCTGGCGCAAGAGTTCGTGCAATTTTCGCTCGACTCTGGCGTGCTCAAGTTTGGTCAATTCAAAACCAAAGCGGGCCGCCTGAGCCCCTACTTCTTCAACGCAGGCCTGTTTGACGATGGCGCCAAACTGGGACGACTGGCTCAATTCTATGCAAAAGCTTTGATGCGCAGCGGCATTGAGTTTGACATGCTCTTTGGCCCTGCCTACAAAGGCATTCCGCTGGGCGCAGCGGTGGCCATAGAATTGGCGCGCTTGGGCAAAAACGTGCCCTTTGCCTACAACCGCAAAGAGGCCAAAGACCACGGCGAGGGGGGCTCCCTGGTCGGCGCGCCTTTGCAAGGCCGGGTCTTGATCGTTGACGATGTGATGAGCGCGGGCACTGCCGCGCGCGAGTCCATCGCCTTGATCAAAGCCGCAGGGGCTGTGCCTCACGCCGTGGTCATTGCCTTGGACCGCCAAGAAATGGCCACCGAAAAACAAGCTGATGGCAGCACACACGATGTGCCCTACAGCGCGGTGCAATATGTTCGCAAGGAGCTGGGCATGCAGGTCTGCGCCATTGCCAAATTGGAAGACTTGTTGGCCTATTTAGGCCAGAGCTCAAAGGCAGACGGCGCGGCCGATTTGGGCCAGCACCTGCACAACGTGCAGGCCTATCGCGATCGCTATGGCGTGCACTGAAGCAGGCCACTGAAGCAGCGCTCTTTAGCCCAATTTTTTCTTCAACATCTCGTTGACCTGCGCCGGATTGGCCAGGCCTTTGCTGGCCTTCATGGCTTGGCCCACCAAGGCGTTGAAGGCCTTTTCTTTGCCGGCTCTGAACTGCGCCACATTCTCGGCATTGTCCGCCAACACTTGGTCGATGATGGCCTCCAGTGCACTGGTGTCATTCATCTGCTTGAGGCCCTTGGCTTGGATGATTTGATCAACTGCGCCTTCACCCGAAGCCTCACCATTCCACAAGGCGTCAAAGACTTGCTTGGCCGCGTTGTTGGAGATGCTGCCGTCCGCAATGCGCGAGATCATGGCGGCCAACTGCGCGCTGCTGACTGGCAGCGCATCCAACTCCAAATTTCCAGCGTTCAAGCGCCGCGAGACTTCGCCCATGACCCAGTTGCTCACCCACTTGGCTTGGCCGCAGGCTTTGGCCGCCGCTTCAAAATAAGCCGCCATGGCTTTGCTTTGCGTCAGTGTGCTGGCGTCGTATTCTGGCAGTCCGTAGTCGGCCACAAAACGCGCGGCCATTACGCGGGGCAACTCCGTCATCTGGGCCTGCACGCGGGCCACCCAGTCGCGCCCGATCACCAAGGGCGGCAAATCGGGATCAGGAAAATATCTGTAATCGGCCGCGTCTTCTTTGCTGCGCATGGCGCGTGTCTCGCCCGTATCAGGGTCAAACAGCACAGTGGCTTGCTGGATTTTGTGGCCGTCTTCAATTTGCTCAATCTGCCAGCGAACTTCATAGTCCATGGCTTGCTGCATGAACTTGAAACTGTTTAAATTTTTGATCTCACGGCGTGTGCCCAAAGGCGCACCAGGTTTGCGCACCGAGACGTTGGCATCACAGCGAAAACTGCCCTCTTGCATGTTGCCATCGCAGATGCCGATCCACGTCACGATCTTGTGCAACTCTTTGGCGTAGGCCACTGCCTCTTGGCTCGAGCGCATGTCGGGCTCGGTCACGATTTCTAACAGCGGTGTGCCCGCGCGGTTCAAATCAATGCCGCTTTGACCAATGAAGTCTTCATGCAAAGATTTACCCGCATCTTCCTCCAAATGGGCGCGCACCAATCGCACGGTTTTTTTCTCATTGCCCAGGAAGAAGGACACGCCACCGCCTTGGACCACCGGGATTTCAAATTGACTGATTTGATAGCCCTTGGGCAAGTCGGGGTAGAAGTAATTTTTGCGCGCAAAAATACTTTGCTCAGCCACATGCGCGCCCACAGCCAAACCAAACTCAATGGCGCGCTCAACAGCGCCTTTGTTCATCACGGGCAAAGTGCCCGGCAAAGCCAAATCAACCGCGCAGGCCTGCGTATTGGGCTCGGCCCCAAAGGCCGTTGGCGCGCGACTGAAAATTTTGCTCTGCGTTGAGAGTTGCGCGTGTGTTTCAAAGCCGATCACGACTTCATAGCCCTGCACCAGTAAAGAAGTCATGTCACTGCCCTCCTGGTTGCGCAAGGTGAAAATCAGTGGCCTGCTGCAAGCGGTGCGCTGCATTGAGCAACTGCGCTTCTTTGAAATAATTGCCAATCAATTGCAAACCAACAGGCATGCCTGCTTCGCCTAGGCCAGCGGGCAAGCTCATGCCAGGCAGGCCCGCCAATGAAGCCGGCAGTGTGAAAATATCGGCCAAATAATTGGCCACAGGATCATCGGTTTTCTCGCCTAATTTCCAAGCCACCGTGGGCGCGACGGGCCCGGCAATCACGTCACACACTTTGAAGGCTTGCTGAAAATCGTCGGCAATCATGCGCCTGATTTTTTGCGCTTGCAGGTAGTACGCGTCGTAATAACCGTGCGACAAAACATAGGCCCCGGTCATGATGCGGCGTTTGACTTCTTCTCCAAACCCTTGAGCGCGGGTTTTTTTGTACATCGAGACCAAGTCGGTGTAATCCTTGGCGCGGTGGCCAAACTTGACGCCATCAAAACGGCTCAAATTACTCGAGGCCTCGGCTGGGGCAATGATGTAGTAAACCGGTATAGAAAGCTCGGTGCGCGGCAAGCTGATGGGCACCAAACGTGCGCCTAATTTTTCATACTCTTTCAAAGCCGCATTCACCGCAGCGCGCACGCCAGGCGCCAGGCCTTGTGCGAAAAACTCTTGCGGCATGCCAATGCGCAGGCCATCCAAAGAGCCCGTCAACTCACGCGAAAAATCTTCTGCTGGCACATCCAAGGATGTCGAGTCGCGCTCCAGATCGGGCCCGCACATGGCCGACAAGAGCAAAGCACAATCTTGCGCCGTGCGCGCCATCGGGCCGGCCTGGTCCAGGCTGGACGCGTAAGCAACCATGCCGTAGCGCGAGGCACGGCCATAGGTGGGTTTGATGCCCGTGATGCCGCAAAAACTGGCCGGCTGTCGGATCGAGCCTCCGGTGTCTGTGCCCGTGGCTGCGGGCAGCAAACGCGCAGCCACCGCCGCTGCACTGCCGCCCGAGGATCCGCCCGGCACGCGCGTGCTGTCCCAAGGGTTTTGAACGGGGTGGTAAGCGGAGTTTTCATTGGACGAGCCCATGGCGAACTCGTCGCAATTGAGTTTACCCAAGTTGACCATGCCTGCACCGCCCGAGCTGACCCCCAGTTTTTGAACCACCGTGGCATCAAAAGGCGAGCGGTAGCCCGCCAGCATTTTCGATCCCGCCGTGGTCGGGAAGTCGGCAGTGACAAAAATATCTTTGTGCGCCATGGGCACGCCCGCCAGTGGCCCGGCCGTGCCTTGGGCCAGCTGAGCCTGTGCCAAGCGTGCTTGGTCCAGCGTGACTTGCGGGTCCATGCTCAAAAAGCTGCCCAATGTGTCTGCTTGGCAGCGCGCTAAAAAATGCTCCGCCACTTCCACAGCGCTCATTTTTTTCGCGCGCAGGTCTTGGGCCAATTGGGCCACCGAGAGGTCATGCAAGGCTGTCATTGCGGGAGTCCCTTACTCAATGACTTTGGGCACCAAGAACAGGCCCCGCTCTACGGCGGGTGCGCTCCTTTGGTTGGCCTCACGCTGGTTGGGCTCGCTGGCCAAGTCCTCCCGCAGGCGCAGCGCCAGCCCCTGCAGGGTCGCCACCGGGTGCGCCAAAGGCTCGATGCCAGTGGTGTCCACAGCCCGCATGGCCTGCACAATGCCAAAAAAGTCATTGATTTGCGCCAGCATGCGCTGGCCCTCCTCGGGCGGCAGCTCCAAGCGGGCCAGGTTGGCGATTCGTTCGATATCTTGGGTGGTCAAGGACATAAAATAGCAGGTCAATTCAGGGGCTAAGGCCTCAAAAATGAGGGTAAAAGCCCCAATTTTCAACGAGTGATCAGTTATTATCGTGTGTTCGCTGCAAGCCTTCTTCAAAAGCTTGTTCAAGCCCACAATTTATACCCTCATTGACCCCTTAGCAGCACCGCAACAACTGGCAAGTGCTGCCGCCCCTGGATTGCATATGTTCAACTCTTTTCGCCGTTATTTCTCCACCGACTTGGCCATTGATTTGGGCACCGCTAACACACTGATTTTTGTGCGCGACAAAGGCATCGTGCTAGACGAACCCTCCGTTGTGGCCATTCGGCATGAGGGCGGCCCGCACGGCAAAAAAGTGCTTCAAGCCGTGGGTCACGAAGCCAAAATGATGTTGGGCAAAGTGCCTGGCAACATCGAGGCCATCCGCCCCATGAAAGACGGCGTGATTGCAGACTTCACCGTTACCGAGCAAATGCTCAAGCAGTTCATCCGCATGGTGCACCCACGCAGCACCTTTCGGCCTAGCCCGCGCATCATCATTTGCGTGCCTTGTGGCTCGACCCAAGTCGAGCGCCGCGCAATTCGCGAATCAGCCCTGGGCGCAGGGGCCTCCGAGGTTTATTTGATTGAGGAGCCCATGGCCGCGGCCATTGGTGCAGGCTTACCCGTGTCTGAAGCCTCTGGCTCCATGGTGGTGGACATCGGCGGGGGCACCACCGAAGTGGGCGTGATCTCTTTGGGCGGCATGGTCTACAAAGGCAGCGTGCGTGTGGGCGGCGACAAATTTGACGAAGCCATCATCAACTACATCCGTCGCAACTACGGCATGCTCATTGGTGAGCCCACGGCTGAGGCCATTAAGAAAAATATTGGTTCGGCCTTTCCGGGCAGCGAAGTGCGCGAAATGGAAGTCAAGGGCCGCAACCTGTCTGAGGGTGTGCCGCGCAGCTTCACCATCAGCAGCAATGAAATTTTGGAAGCACTGACGGACCCCTTAAACAACATTGTCTCGGCCGTCAAAACCGCACTTGAGCACACCCCTCCCGAGTTGGGCGCCGATATTTCCGATCGCGGCATGATGCTCACAGGCGGGGGCGCATTGCTGCGCGACTTAGACCGCTTGTTGTCTGAAGAGACCGGCCTGCCGGTGTTGGTGGCCGAAGATCCCTTGACCTGTGTGGCCAGAGGTTGCGGCATGGCGCTAGAACGCATGGACCGCTTGGGCAGCATTTTCACCAGTGAGTAAGGGCTGCGCGCTCAATGCCTCTAGGCTCCATTGACCGCACGCCGCCGCCTTTTTTCAGGGTCGGTTTTGCGCCCCTGACCAAGCTCATTTTTTTCAGCGCCCTGTCACTGCTTTTGATGTTTGCCGACAGTCGCCTGCAATTCGCGCAGCCCCTGCGCGCGGGCCTGTCAACCTTGATGCTGCCCGTGCAATGGTTGGTGCTCCAGCCGGGCCATGCGGCCCGCGCAGTGAGCTCTTATTTTGAAAACCTCGAGCAAGCACAACACAATTTAGCACAGGCCCAACTCAAAGCCCTCGAGCAAGCTGCGCGCTCACAACAAGTTGAGCAACTCCAGCTGGAAAATCAAAGCTTGCGCCAGTTGATAGCGCTGCAAAGCACTGTGGCCAACCCCTCCCAAGTCGCAGAAGTTTTGTTCGATGTGGCCGACCCCTACAACCAGCGCGTGGTCATCAGCAAAGGGCACGTCCAAGGCATTGCACCAGGCTCAGCCGTGATCGATGCGGGCGGCGTCATCGGCCAAGTCACGCGGGTTTTTCCTTTGACCTCAGAAGTCACTTTGCTGACCGACCGCGAGCAAAGCATTCCCGTGCTCAACGCCCGCACCGGCGCGCGCAACGTGGCTTATGGCGAGGTCAGCGCAGGCCTGGCGCAAATTGAATTGCGTTTCGTGCCGGCCAGTGCCGATGTGCAAGAGGGTGATATGTTGACCACCAGCGGCGTCGACGGCATCTACCCTGCAGGCTTGCAAGTCGCACGCATCAACCACATTGAGCGGCGCAGCGACATCTCTTTTGCACGCATCCTTGCAACGCCCTTGGCGCAGCAAAAGGGTCGGCACCTGCTGGTCTTGCAACCGCCCCCCGACCTTGCAACAACCAAAGGTCGAACGCCATGATCAAAGTGCGCGGTCAAGCTTTGTTGCTGCCTGTCAGCCCATGGTTCATTGTTTGGAGTTTGGTGTTCGCGCTTTTACTGAGCATGTGGCTAGGGCTGAGTCACCAATTGTGGCTGCCCGATGTGCTGGCGATCTTTGTGTTTTTTTGGGGCATACACCAGCCTCGCCGCGTTGGCATGGGCATCGCATTTTTTCTGGGCTTGTGGGTTGATGTGCAGCAATCGGCTTTGCTGGGCCAGCACGCCTTGGCCTACACTTTTTTAAGCTACGGCGCCTTCACCATTCATCGGCGTTTGCTGTGGTTCGCATTGCCCCAACAAGCCCTGCAAGTGCTGCCCTTTTTTGTGCTGGCCAATGTCACGCAGTGGCTCACGCGTTTGATCGCCGGTGAAGCTTTTGCAGGCTGGCTGATTTTATTTGCGCCCCTGTGTGAGGCCTTGCTCTGGCCGCTTGTCAGCACCTTGTTGCTAGCGCCCCAGCGGCGGGCGCACGAGACTGACGTGCACCGCCCGATTTGAGTCATGCCACTGCACATGCCATCACTGAGCGAGTTGCGCAACACGCACCTTGAACTTTTTAAGTTTCACAATCGCATTTTGATTTTGCAAGCGGTGGTCTTGCTTTGCTTTGTGTTGCTGGGCCTGCGTTTGTTTTATTTGCAGGTGCTGCGCCACGAAGACTTGTTAGAGCAGGCTGAAAACAACCGTACTGCCATCTTGCCCACCGTACCCAACCGCGGCACAATTTTGGATCGCAATGGTGTGGTCTTGGCCAACAACTACTCGGCCTACACACTGGAGATCACGCCCTCCAAAGTCAAGGACCTGGAGGCCACACTGGACGAGTTATCGCAAATCATCGACATCCCCCAGCGCGACAGGCGCCGCTTCAAACGCATGCGCGAAGAGGCCAAAAATTTTGACTCCTTGCCCATTCGATCGCGCTTAACGGACCAAGAGGTGGCCCAATTCTCGGTGCACCATTACCGTTTTCCTGGCGTTGAAATCAAAGCCCGCTTGTTTCGCAACTACCCCTTTGGCCCCTTGGCAAGCCATGTGGTTGGTTACATCGGGCGGATCAATCAAAAAGAAAAAGACTTGATCGAAGAGAACGACGACGAAGGCAACTACCGCGGCACACAATACATCGGCAAACTGGGCATCGAGCAGCGCTATGAACGTGAGCTGCACGGCACAACGGGCGTGCAAGAAATAGAAACTTCAGCTGGCGGCAGAGCCGTTCGCAGGCTGGCCAGCCGGCCCGCCATACCGGGGCAAAACGTGGTGCTCTCGATCGACATCAAATTGCAAAAGATGGTGGAAGACTTGTTTGGCGAGCGGCGCGGCGCCTTGGTAGCACTTGACCCGCGCAATGGTGAAGTTTTAGCCTTTGTCAGCAAGCCCACGTTTGACCCCAACTTGTTTGTCGACGGCATTGACAGCGAGAGTTGGAAGCAGCTGAGTGAGTCGATCGAAAAGCCCTTGCTCAACCGCGCCTTGCGCGGCACCTACCCACCGGGCTCCACCTACAAACCGTTCATGGCGCTGGGCGCGCTGGAGACCGGCAAACGCAGCGCCAGCACCATCATCCAGGACGCAGGCTCTTGGACCTATGGCGGCCACACCTTTCGCAGCCATGGCGACGTGGGGTTGGGTCCGGTGGACATGGTGCAGTCGATCGTTTTGTCAAGCAACGTTTACTACTACTCACTGGCCAATGACATGGGGGTGGACACCATCCATGACTTCATGAAGCCACTGGGCTTTGGACAAATCACGGGCATCGATTTGCCCGGGGAGTTGCGCGGCCTCTTGCCTAGCACCCACTGGAAGCGCAATGCCTATAAAAAAGCGGAGCAGCAAAAGTGGTATGGCGGAGAGACCATCTCTCTTGGCATTGGCCAAGGCTACAACACCTTCACCATGCTGCAACTGGCGCACGCCACGGCCGCAGTGGCCAATGGCGGCGTCCAAAACAGCCCGCGACTGGTAACCGCCACGCAAGACCCGATCGAGCGCATCAACCGCCCAGTGGCCGCGCCCAGCGCTGTGAACTTGGGCTTCAAGCCAGAGAACTTGGCGGTGGTGCTCAAGGGTTTGGTGGGCGTCACGCGCGATGGCACATCGGCCCGCATGTTTGTTGGCACGCCTTACCAAAGTGCGGGTAAAACAGGCACGGCGCAAGCGGTCTCCATTGGTCAAAAAGAAAAGTACAACGCCAGCAAATTGGAAGAGCACCAACGCGACCACGCGCTGTACATGGCTTTTGCGCCCGCTGAGAGCCCGCAAATTGTGCTGGCCTTGGTGGTGGAAAACGCAGGCTTTGGCGCGGCCCATGCAGCGCCCATTGCACGCCGTGTTTTTGACTATTGGTTGCAGGGCGAGTACCCCAGCGAAGAAGACATATCCGCCATGCAAAAAGGCCTGGCAGGCACGCCCATTGGCGTTCGCCGGCGCAAAGACGACATCGTCATGAAGGCCACTGAAGGCGTGATGGGGGCGGTGGGGCGTTGAGCAGTTGGGGTCGCCGCCATCGTATCTGGTCCGGCTGGGTTTTAAGCAGTGGCTTCTACCCCCCACCCATTAAAGTGTTCTTTAATTTGACTGACAACGATGAAAGTAAGTTTTCATATCACTGACAAGTCAGAAGTCACTTGAGTCTGTTACCCCTCTTGGACTTTGGTTCTGGTCTGTTAACTGAAGTCCAAGGAACGTTGAATAAACCTCACGGGACATTCAGAACTGGTGCAACATGGGCCGGCCCAATCCAACCCCAGTCTGGCTCAAATCACTGGGTTGAACTGGGTGCAGCCTGATCTGGTTGGCATGCTGCCCTGTGCAGCGAAGTCAAGGAGGAGGGCCGAAGGCCCGGGGGACATGAGCGGAACAGGGTGGCGTGCCAACCAGATCAGGCTGGGTGTCCAGAATTGGTGCGGCTGGCGGGGATCGAACCCACGACCCTTGGCTTCGGAGGCCAATACTCTATCCACTGAGCTACAGCCGCGACTTGGTGTTGAATGCTGACTTGATTATCGCACGGGCAGTTTTCAGTCCTGAACACACTAAACGGCCACAAACACACCCGGCTATAATTGAGGGTTGATCCGGGTCAACCGGACATCAGATCTTTGCCGATCATTCGATGCACACACCAGATTTTTGAGGACGCTATGAGCGAGAACAGCCACGATCAAGCCCACGAAGACCACACCGGCCCGGTCAAAACGCCTAAGCAAATGTTGATGCTCAGCGTGGCCTCCTTTGTGATCCCGATTTTCATCATCATTGGTTTGGTTTTCTACGTCACCTCGGCCAACCAACTGGCCCCTGGCGCATCCGACAGTGAGCGCGCCGTGGCCCAGCGCATTCAAAAAGTTGGCACTGTTGAAATTCGCGATGCCAACCGCCCACCCAAAGCTGGTGAAGAAGTCTACAAAGCCCAATGCTCGGCCTGCCACGCCACTGGCGCTGCTGGCGCGCCTAAGTTTGGCGATGCTGGGGCCTGGGCTGCGCGCATCAAAACTGGGTTTGATACTTTGGTCAACTCCGCACTCAAAGGCAAAAACGCCATGGGCGCGCAAGGTGGTGGTGATTTCTCTGATCTTGAGATTGCCCGCGCTGTGGCCTTCATGACAACGGCGGCTGGTGGCAAATTTGCTGAGCCTGCCGCGCCTGCTCCTGAAACTGCGAAAAAGTAAACGCTGCTTGCGGGCTGATCACGTAAGAAAAGCGCTCAGTCAAGCTTGCCGCTTGCACATTCTCTAGCTCCCAGCGCCCACGCTCGAGGGCATTTGCGGCCAGGCCCACGTCCAAGGTGTGCAGCAAGCCCAGGCCCAAGGGGGTCTGAAAATACACCCGCCCCAACTCGTCGCACAAGCACCGCGTCACCTGCGCTTGCACACTGGTGTGGGATGTCACGCTGTCGTCTGGGTTCAACCGCCATACCCACGGCGTGATGGCCAACTCCACATAAACACGCTGCGGGCCATTTTGAAAAAACCAGGCACCCGCTGAGTTGGCCGCGTAGTTGCGCTGAATGAAGTCAATCAATTTTTCGTGTTTCAAAAGCGAGCCTCTGGCACCAGGCACGCCGCTTTGAAAGTGCCCCAGGGCTTGCGCCGCATCGTCACGCATGTACCAGTGACCGCGCTCGTCCAAACCCAACCAGCCATAGCAATCGGGCACATTAGGCCATTTGGCCATGGCTTGTTTGACCAAGTCATCCATGCTTTGTCATGCTCCTTCCAGGTGCTGCATCATCCACCCTCCCACAGCCTCTGGCAAGAGGCGAATGTGCCCCGGCATGGCCCCGCCAGGAAAGCCCACATGCCCGCCATGAAGCGTTTGCCACAATGTGACGTTGGCACTTACTTCTTTGCTAGATGGCAAACTGTATGCAGGAACAAAAGGGTCGTTCAACGCATTCAAGGCCAAGGCAGGCACTGCGATGCAGGCCATGTGCGGCAAAGCAGAGGCGCGGCGCCAGTAGTCATCGGTGTTTTTAAAACCATGCAAAGGGGCAGTAAACACGTCGTCAAACTCGTACAGATCACGCGCGTCCAGCAGGCGCTTGGCGTCAAACAAGCCTGGAAATTGTTTCAACTTGGCCATGGCTTTGGGCTTCATGCTGTGCAAAAACATGCGTGTATAAACCTGCCGATTCAAGCCCTGGCCAATGGCTTTGCCGCTGGCGGCCAAATCCAGCGGCGCACAAATTGAGGCCACTGCGCCCACCAGGGCGCTGGCGCTTTGGCCATGCTCGCCAGCCCAACGCATCAAGGCATTGCCCCCCAAAGACACGCCAGCGGCAAACAAAGGCGCGCCGCCTTGGCTTTGTTGGCAGGCTTTGAAGCGGCGCAGCAAATGCTCAATTTCCTCATGGTCGCCTGAGTGATAAGCCCTGGGCGCATGGTTCATGCTGCCGCTGCAACCTCTGAAATGCGGCACGGCCAAGTCCCACCCATGCGCGCGCGTCCATCCCGCAAAGGCTTGTGCGTAGTGGCTCTGCGAGGAACCCTCTAAACCGTGAAACAGCACCAACAAAGGACGCTGCTGCGGCGCCCCTGGTGCCTGGCAAAAATCCACGTCGATGAAATCAGCATCAGGCGTTGCCCAACGTTCACGCCGCCAAACAGGCGCTGAGCCCGTGTACCGCTGCGCCCACAGCGCAGGCCAGATGGTTTGCAAATGCCCACCTGGCAACCACGAAGGCGCGCGGTAGTCTGTCAATGCAGCACCGAGGGGCTCACGCCCACATCGTCTGCCGCATGCGGTGTGCCAGGACTGGTGTGGTGCGCAACCATGCGCCAGCCTTGTGGGGTTTTGTGATACACATTGGTGGCAATCACAAAGGCCGTGTGTGGGCCATCGGGCGACATGACTTGCACCCGCTCAATCAAGTGGTGCACCGCACTGGCCAGCGACTGCACTTTGTGAATGCGCTCAGGAAACGCCTGCACGCTGCCATTGGCAAACATGGCTTCAAAAGTAGCGCGAATGGCGCCAGCCCCCACCAAGCGCGGCCCGCCAGGGTGCACGCACAAGATGTCTTCCTCATCGGCCCAGCAAGCCATCAAGCGCTCGATGTCGCCGTGCTGCAAGGCGTCATAAAAGGCCTGCTCGATGTCGTCCGCTTGGCCGCCCAAAGTGGCCGCTTGCAGTTTGGCTTTGCGCATATTGACGATCCTTCAAGGAAAAAACCCGGCTCACGCCGGGTTCAAAAAAAGTCGATCAGCGCTTGGGGCGCTTGCCATTTTATTTTTTCAAACGGAACTTGCGCAGAGCCGAGAGTTGCGCCGCAAACATGGCCAACTCACTTTGCGCACGCGCCATGTCGATGTGCGACTTGGCATTGCGCAGCGCGTCCTCTGCAGCCGCTTTGGCTGCGTTGGCTTTTTCTTCGTCCAAATCTTTGCCGCGAATTGCGGTGTCTGAGAGCACGGTCACGTGGTTGGGTTGCACTTCTAAAATGCCCCCCGCCACGAACACAAACTCTTCGCTGCCATCGGCCATTTCAATGCGCACTGAACCGGGCTTGATGCGCGTGATCAGCGGTGTGTGACGTGGGTAAATGCCCAACTCGCCGGCCTCGCCAGGCAAAGCGACAAAACGCGCTTCGCCCGAGAAGATCGACTCTTCGGCACTGACCACATCAACGCGGAGGGTTTTCATATCTGTTCCTTGAAAAGGTTTGACAAAAATGGCTTACGCCATTTTCTTGGCCTTCTCGAAAGCTTCGTCAATCGTGCCAACCATGTAGAACGCTTGCTCGGGCAAGTGATCGCACTCGCCAGCCACAATCATCTTAAAGCCGCGAATGGTCTCCGACAAGGAGACGTATTTGCCAGGCGAGCCAGTGAACACTTCGGCCACGTGAAAGGGCTGCGAGAGAAAACGCTGAATCTTGCGCGCACGTGCCACGGCCAACTTGTCTTCAGGTGCCAAGTCGTCCATGCCCATGATGGCAATGATGTCGCGCAACTCGCGGTAACGCTGCAACGTGCCTTGCACGGCGCGGGCTGTTTCGTAGTGATCAGGGCCAACGACCAAGGGGTCCAACTGTCGGCTGGTCGAGTCCAGCGGGTCCACCGCAGGGTAGATGCCCAAAGAGGCGATGTCACGCGAGAGCACCACGGTGGAGTCCAAATGGGCAAAGGTGGTGGCAGGCGATGGATCAGTCAAATCGTCCGCTGGCACGTACACGGCCTGAATCGATGTGATCGAGCCAACTTTGGTCGATGTAATGCGCTCTTGCAAGCGGCCCATCTCTTCAGCCAATGTGGGCTGGTAACCCACCGCAGATGGCATGCGACCGAGCAGCGCAGAGACTTCCGTGCCGGCCAAGGTGTAGCGGTAAATATTGTCCACAAAGAACAAAACGTCTTTGCCTTCGTCGCGGAAAGATTCGGCAATGGTCAAGCCCGTCAAGGCCACGCGCAAACGGTTGCCAGGTGGCTCGTTCATCTGGCCGTAGACCATGGCCACTTTGGACTCGGACAAATTCTCCAAGTTCACCACGCCAGAGTCTGCCATCTCGTGATAGAAGTCATTGCCTTCGCGGGTGCGCTCACCCACACCAGCGAACACCGACAAGCCGCTGTGCGCTTTGGCAATGTTGTTGATCAGCTCCATCATGTTCACAGTCTTGCCCACACCGGCGCCGCCGAACAAGCCGACCTTACCGCCTTTGGCAAATGGGCAAACCAAGTCAATCACTTTGATGCCGGTTTCCAGCAACTCTTGCGATGGGCTCAGTTCATCGTAAGCAGGTGCTTTGCGGTGAATCGAAGCTGTCAACTCTTGGCTCACGGGGCCGCGCTCATCAATAGGCGCGCCCAGCACGTCCATGATGCGGCCCAGTGTGGCTTTGCCCACGGGCACGGTGATGGCCTTGCCGGTGTTGGACACCATCAAGCCACGACGCAAGCCGTCCGAGGAGCCCAGCGCAATGGTTCGCACCACGCCGTCGCCGAGTTGTTGCTGCACTTCAAGGGTCAGCGCTGAGCCGTCCATCTTGAGCGCGTCATAAATTTTGGGCATCTGGTTGCGCGGAAATTCCACGTCGACCACGGCACCAATACACTGAACAATTTTTCCTTGGGCTTGCATTTTTCGCTCCACTAATTTAAATTTTCAGAACTGGAATCAACCGCTGATGGCAGCAGCGCCAGAGACGATTTCAGACAGTTCTTTGGTGATGGCGGCTTGGCGGGTTTTGTTGTAGATGAGTTTGAGCTCACCGATCACGTTGCCTGCGTTGTCCGTTGCCGCCTTCATAGCGACCATCCGAGCGGCGTGCTCAGAGGCCATGTTTTCTGCCACTGCTTGGTACACCAAGGCTTCGGCGTAGCGCACCAACAATTCGTCGATCACCGCTTGAGCATCGGGCTCATAGATGTAGTCCCAGCTGTGATGCGTGCCGCTGGCTTTGGTCTCAGCTTCCATTTTGGCGGCCGACAAAGGCAGCAACTGGTCAATGGTGGGCTCTTGCGCCATGGTGCTGATGAATTTGTTGTAGCACAAGTAAATAGCGCTCAACTCACCCGCGGCATAAGCGTCCAGCAGCACTTTGACAGGGCCGATCAACTTTTCCAAGTGCGGTTTGTCACCCAAATGCGTGACGTGCGAGACCACCTTGGCGCCCACACGGTTCAAAAAGCCCAGGCCCTTGCCGCCAATGGCAACGGCTTGAACCGTTTGACCTGACGCTTGCGTTTCGCGCAAATTGACTGTCACTGCGCGCAGCAAATTGGTGTTCAAACCGCCGCACAAACCTTTGTCGGTGCTGACCACGATAAAGCCCACCGACTTGCCTGAAGTAGGCTTCATGTAGGCATGCACATACTCAGGATTGGCGCGGCCCAGATTGCTGGCAACGCTGCGAATCTTCTCGCTGTAAGGGCGGGCCGTGCGCATGCGCTCCTGCGCTTTGCGCATTTTGGAGACAGAAATCATCTCCATCGCTTTGGTGATCTTCTTGGTGTTTTCTACCGATTTGATCTTGGTGCGTAGTTCCTTGCCCGATGCCATCAGAGGCTCCTTTTGGTCAGGTAGAAATTAAGCAAAGGTCTTTTTGAATGCGCTTACCGCGGCAGTCAATTCGGCCTCGGCGTCTTTGTCCAAGGCCTTGCTCTCTTCGAGTTTGGCCAGCAAAGGAGCGCATTTGTCTTTGAGGTAAGCGTGCAAGCCGTGCTCAAAGGGCAAAATTTTCTTGACTTCGATGTCGTCCATGAAGCCCTTGTTCACTGCGAACAATGTGGCGCCCATCAAACTGATCGGCAGCGGGCTGTACTGGGCTTGCTTGAGCAGCTCAGTCACCCGCGCACCGCGGTCCAGTTGCTTGCGTGTGGACTCGTCCAAGTCAGAGGCGAACTGCGCGAACGCAGCCAACTCGCGGTACTGCGCCAAGTCGGTACGGATACCGCCAGACTGGCCTTTGATGATCTTGGTTTGCGCGGCACTGCCCACGCGCGAGACTGAAATACCGGCGTTGATGGCAGGGCGAATGCCCGCGTTGAACAACGAGGTTTCCAAGAAAATTTGACCGTCGGTGATCGAGATCACGTTGGTGGGCACGAAGGCTGAGACGTCACCGGCTTGGGTTTCAATGATGGGCAAAGCCGTCAGTGAACCCGTTTTGCCTTTGACTGCACCTTTGGTGAAGTGCTCAACATAGTCGGCATTGACACGGGCTGCGCGCTCAAGCAAACGGCTGTGCAAATAGAACACGTCGCCAGGGTAGGCTTCGCGGCCTGGTGGGCGGCGCAGCAGCAAGGATACTTGGCGATAGGCCACCGCTTGCTTGGACAAGTCGTCATACACAATCAGCGCGTCTTGGCCGCGATCGCGGAAGTACTCGCCCATGGTGCAACCGGAGTAAGCCGAGACGTACTGCATGGCAGCTGACTCAGAAGCCGATGCGGCCACCACAATGGTGTAGGCCATGGCGCCGGCTTGCTCTAAAGCGCGAACCACGTTTTTGATCGACGAGGCTTTTTGGCCAATGGCGACATAAACGCAGGTCATGTTCTGACCTTTTTGGTTGATGATGGCGTCGATCGCCACAGCGGTTTTACCGGTCTGGCGGTCACCAATGATCAACTCGCGCTGACCACGGCCAATCGGCACCATGGAGTCAATCGACTTCAAGCCTGTTTGCATGGGCTGATCGACTGATTTGCGAGCGATCACGCCAGGGGCGACTTTCTCGATCACGTCGGTCATCTTGGCGTTGATCGGGCCTTTGCCGTCAATCGGTTGACCCAATGCGTTGACCACGCGGCCAATCAATTCGGGGCCGACGGGCACTTCCAAAATGCGCCCTGTGCACTTGACCACATCGCCTTCGGAGATGTGCTCGTAGTCACCCAAAATCACGGAGCCGACAGAGTCGCGCTCCAAATTCAGCGCCAAGCCGAATGTGTTGTTGGGAAACTCGAGCATCTCGCCTTGCATCACATCGGACAAGCCGTGGATGCGGCAAATGCCGTCGGTCACAGACACGACCGTACCTTGGTTGCGAATGTCCATGCTGCCAGACAGCCCTTGGATTCGACTCTTAATGAGCTCAGAGATCTCAGTGGAATTGAGTTGCATGACTCGTGTTCCTTTTCCTTTATGTGGCCAAACTGCTAAGCGACATGCTCAAGCAGTCAGCGCGACTTTCATTTGTTCCAAACGGGTTTTGACCGAGGTGTCAAGCACCTCGTCGCCCACCACGACACGAATGCCGCCGATGAGTTCGGGCTGCAGGTGAACCGACACATTGAGCTTGCGCCCAAATTTGGCTTCGAGCACCTGCGACACGGATGCCAGCGTAGGCGCATCGATCGGGAAGGCACTGCCCACCACCGCATCGGACGAGCCACTTTGCGCGTTTTTCAGCGCCCGGTACTGCTTTGCAATTTCAGGCAATGCACTCAGGCGCGCGTTTTCAATCAGCAACTGAAGAAAATTTTGCGCCATTTCAGGCATAGGCCCCTGAAAAACAGAGGTCACAAGCTCCAAAACTTGCACTTGGCTGATCAAGGGGTTGCCAGCCAAATGCAAAACTTGAGCGTCTGCTGCAATGGTTGACAAAGCCTCAAGCCAAGCTTGAGTGCCAGCGATGTCTTGGGCCGAGGCCTTGAACAGCGCTTCAGCGTAGGGGCGAGCAATGGTGGCGATCTCAGCCATGGCGTCCCCTCAAAGCTCCGTCTTCAGGCGAGAAAGCAAGTCAGCGTGAACGCTGGCATTGACTTCCTTGCGCAAAATTTGCTCGGCGCCCTTGACGGCCAACTCTGCCACCTGGGTGCGCAGCGCTTCGCGGGCCTTGACGACCTGTTGCTGTGCCTCGACGTGCGCTGCCGCAACAATTTTGGCAGCCTCTTCAGTGGCACGTGCTTTGGCCTCTTCAATGATGCCCTGCCCACGGCGCTCGGCGTCAGCCAAACGAAGGGCGGTTTCATTGCGCGTCTTGGCCAACTCTTCTTCCACCCGCTTGTTAGCGGCTGTCAGTGCAGAGTTGGCTTTGTCAGCGGCAGCCAAGCCAGCCGCAATCTTGTCAGCACGCTCATCGAGCGCTTTGACCAGAGGCGGCCAGATGTATTTCATTGTGAACCCGATCAAAATCAGGAACACAATCATCTGAACAATAAGAGTTCCAGTGATGCTCACTTTTCATCCTTTCCCAGAGCGGTCAGGCAAGGCCCACGGCTAGATGCACAAGGCCCAAATCCAAACCTGCTGCGCAGGGATTATTTAGGCAAGTTGGCGATCTGGCCAAGGAACGGATTGGCTGTGGTGAACCACAACGCAACGCCGGTACCAATAATGAACGCTGCGTCAATCAAGCCCACGAGCAAGAACATCTTGGTTTGCAACTCGCCCATCAGCTCAGGCTGACGCGCTGCTGCTTCAAGGTATTTGCTGCCCATGATGCCGATGCCGATACATGCGCCAGCAGCGCCCAAACCGATGATCAAGCCCGCGGCAAGCGCTACAAAACCGATAACTTCCATGATGACTCCTTAAAAAAAATGAAACGAAAAACTAAAACTCAATGGTGATCGTGTGCCTGACCGACATAAACCAATGTCAGCATCATGAACACGAAAGCCTGAAGGGTGATGATCAAGATATGAAAGATCGCCCAAACCGTACCGGCCACAATGTGCCCGATGGTCAAAGCAATGCCCGTGAAGGACATAGAGATTGCGCCGCCCATCAGGGCAATCAGCAAAAAGATCAGCTCGCCGGCGTACATGTTGCCAAACAGTCGCATGCCGTGGGAGACCGTCTTGGCCACAAACTCGATCATTTGCATGGCAAAGTTAAACGGGTAGAGCAAGAAGTGGTCGCCAAAGGGGGCTGTGAACAATTCATGCAACCAGCCGCCCAAGCCTTTGATTTTCACGCAGTAGTAAAGGCAGATGATCAGCACACTCAAGGACAAGCCCATCGAGGCCGACAGGTCAGCTGTTGGAACCACCCGCATGTAGGCATGGTGCGCGTCGTGACCTGCGGAAGAGAAGATCAGTTGCCACACCAAGGGCAGCAAGTCCACGGGCAGCAAGTCCATGGCGTTCATGAGGAAAATCCAGACAAACACCGTCAAGGCCAAGGGGGCCACAAATTTGCGGCTCTCGGCGTTGTGCACAATGCTCTTGGCTTGGGCGTCGACCATCTCGATCAACAACTCCACGGCTGCTTGCAAGCGTCCGGGCACGCCCGAAGTGGCGCGGCGCGCTCCAAGCCACAGCACGTAGCAGCCCAAGACGCCCAGCAAAATAGACCAGAACAATGAGTCTAAATTGAATACGCCAAAGTCAACAATGCCTGATGGGGCCTTGTTCTGCAAATGCGTCAAGTGGTGGCCGATGTACTCACCGGCGCTGGGTCCATGTTCAACAGCCATATCTCAATCAGTCCTAACTTTTGCTTTGGATTGCCGCACTTGTTGCCAAGCCAGCACCACCCAATTGACTTTCATCGTTAATACCAAACCCACTAAAAGCGCAGGCCAACTCAAATCTTTCAACACACGTGTAGCCCCAAACAGCATCGCTACAGTCAAAGCAATCTTGACCAACTCCCACACAAACAAGCCCAAAACCGCAGTCTGGGCATTGATGGCGGTGACCGGGCTGCTCATGCCTCTGGCAAGCAGCGCACTTGGAAGCAGCACGCAAGCGGCGCCATAAGCCACGCAAGACGCTGAGTTCCAACTGCCCGTCAACACCGCAGCCACCAAAGTGACCGCCAAACCCGTTAAGGCTTGAAAGCCCAGCACACGCCAGACAGACATGACCGGGTTCAAACTTCTCCATGCCTTGGCCTGCTCGGGCGTGAAGGCCGGGAAACTCTCATTTGAGCTATCTTCCCAATCTTCTTGCCACCGGCTCTGTGCATTCTTGGGCAAACGGGCCTTGTTTGGAGACATCCAGATCTGTATTCTGCTTGACTTAGCAAAGCCACTTATTATATGCGCCTTTTAGGCCCCTTTCCATAGGGCAGGGCCTGCGCGAATGATAGCGGCCAAAAGCGATAATTCCTTACATGAAACTTCCATTTGCGGCGCAGCTGGTATGAGTGCTCCAACCCCTCCTTCGACTGCCGCCGAGCCGGCCGGCGAATCTTTGATCGACTACCCCTGCGCCTTCCCCGTCAAGGTCATGGGCGCCAAAGTCGACGGGTTTGTGCACGCCATGACAGCGCTGGCGCAGCAATTTGACCCTCAATTTGATCCAGCCACTGTTGAAATACGCCCCAGCAAAGCCGGCAACTATTTGGGCCTGACCCTGACCATTTGGGCCACCAGCCGCGCCCAGCTCGACGGCCTTTATCTGGCTTTGTCGGCGCACCCGATGGTCAAAGTCGCGCTTTGATGCGCTTGCCACAAAGGCCCTTGCGCATGCAACTTCAAAACTTGGGCCTGGTGGACTATGCAAGCACCTACCAAGCCATGCAAGACTTCACCGCCAAGCGCGCAGCGGACACACCCGATCAACTTTGGCTGTGCGAGCACCCGCCTGTGTTCACGCAAGGCTTGGCCGGTTTGGCCGGCCACCTCTTGAGCCCCGGCAGCATTCCCGTGATCGCGACCAACCGCGGCGGGCAGGTGACCTACCACGGCCCAGGCCAAGTGATGGCTTATCCTCTTTTGAATTTGCAACGTGCGGGCTATTTCGTCAAAGAATATGTCTACCGCTTGGAAGAATCCGTGATCCGCACTTTGGCGCACTTTGGCGTCACGGGCCACCGCGTGGCCAGCGCGCCTGGCATCTATGTGCGCCTGGAAGACCCCTTTGCGCACACGCCCTTGAGCGGCCCGCCCGACCCCCATGACCCTTTCAAAGGCTTGGGCAAAATCAGCGCCTTGGGCATCAAAGTCAGCCGGCATTGCTGCTACCACGGCCTGGCCTTGAATGTGGCCATGGACTTGGCGCCCTTTAGCCTCATCAACCCTTGTGGTTATGCGGGCTTGCAATCGGTCGACCTTTCTACAATGGGGGTGCAGACCAGTTGCCGCGATGCGGCTGAGGTTTTGAGCCGCAGCCTCCAAGCGCTGCTGGCGCCTTGAATTTGAAAGAACGCCATGAGCCATGCCACTGACCCGACACCCACACCCGCGCCCAGCCCCGTCGTGCGAGAGGCCCAAACGCTTGAAAATTACGACGCTTCGGTCAAACAAAAGGCGGCCGCCAAGCTCTCGCGCATTCCAATCAAGGTGCAAGCCGGCCCGGTGCTGAAAAAGCCCGATTGGATTCGCGTCAAAGCCGGCTCACCAAGCACGCGGTTTTATGAAATCAAAGACATCTTGCGGCAAAACAAATTGGTCACGGTGTGCGAAGAGGCCAGTTGCCCCAACATCGGCGAATGCTTTGGCAAAGGCACAGCCACCTTCATGATCATGGGCGACAAGTGCACACGCCGCTGCCCCTTTTGCGACGTGGGCCATGGCCGCCCTGACCCGCTGGACGCGCAAGAGCCGCACAACTTGGCGCGCACCATTGCCGATTTGAAATTGAAATACGTGGTGATCACCAGCGTGGACCGCGATGATTTACGCGATGGCGGCGCTGGGCATTTTGTCGATTGCATTCGCACCACCAGAGCGCTCTCGCCCGAGACCCAAATTGAGATTTTGGTGCCCGACTTTCGCGGCCGCGACGAACGCGCTTTGGAAATTTTGAAAGCCGCACCTCCCGATGTGATGAACCACAATTTAGAAACTGTGCCGCGGCTTTACAAAGAAGTGCGGCCCGGCTCAGACTTTGTTTTTTCTTTGCAGCTTTTGAAAAAATTCAAAGCACTTTTCCCCAACATCCCCACCAAGAGTGGCTTGATGGTGGGCCTTGGCGAAACAGACGAAGAAATTTTGGACGTGATGCGGCAAATGCGCGAGCACCACATTGAAATGCTCACCTTGGGTCAGTACTTGGCGCCTTCCAGCAGCCATCTGCCTGTCAAACGTTACGTGCACCCTGACACATTCAAAATGTTCGAGGCCAAAGCCTACGAGATGGGCTTCTCGCACGCGGCGGTGGGCGCCATGGTGCGCTCAAGTTACCACGCGGACCAGCAAGCGCATGCGGCCAGTTTGGCCCTTTGAATTTCCATAGAACAGGGGCCTGATGCGCGCTTCATTTTTGGCCTTGGGCGCCATTGCACTGTGGGCCACGCTGGCGCCGGTGGGTGTGCGTTTGGCACATTTGCCGCCATTCTTGAGCGCAGGCTGTGCCTTGCTCATTGGCAGCTTGGTGGCCTTGCCTTGGTCGGGCTTTGATGTACGCAAGGCCTTTGTGCCAGCACGCACTTTGGTCTTGGGCCTTTATGGTTTGTTTGGTTACCACTTTTTGTTGTTTGTGGCCTTGCAAACTGCGCCCGCAGTGCAAGCGAATTTGGTCAATTACCTTTGGCCTTTGCTGATCGTGCTCTTGGCGCCCTGGTTTGACAAAAGCATCCGATTGCATGCGCGCCACGTCTTGGCCGCATGCGCGGGCTTTGCCGGTGCGGTGCTGGCCATCACCGGGGGCACTGAGCTGCAAGCGCTGTTCAATGGGACTTACCTAGGGGGTTATGCGGCAGCCCTGGCCTCGGCCTTCATTTGGGCCACTTACTCGCTCATGACGCAGCGCGTGGCACCATTTCACACTGCTGCCATAGGCACTTTTGGCCTGGCCTCGGGGCTCTTGTCTTTGCTGTGCCATGTGGCTTTAGAGACGCCCGTGACCTTGACTTGGGACGATGGTTTATTGCTGCTGTGGATGGGCTTGGGGCCGTTGGGCTTGGCCTTTTATTTGTGGGATGCCGCTTTGAAAAAAGGCTCCGCGCAGCACATTGGCTTGCTCAGTTTTTTAACCCCTCTTTGCTCGACCCTGTTGCTGTTGATCGATCGCGCGCAAGCTTTGAGCCCAGCCCTGGCCGCCGCCGCCTTGTTGATTGTGGGGGGCGCTTGGCTGGGCACAAGCGGCGTGAAACCATTACCGCCAAACGGGACGCAATAACGCGCGCCCGCTGACCTGCAGAGCACTCAAAGATTCATCAAAAGCGCAGGGTCTTCGGCCGCTAAAACTCGCTCCGCCCAAACTTTGAGCTTGCCCGTATCGGCCCGCAAAATTTGCTGCTTAACTTGCAGCACTTGCGAGGGGTGCATGGAAAAACTGCGCAAGCCCATGCCCAGCAACAAACGCGTCATGGTGATATCGCCGGCCATTTCCCCACACACCGAAACGCTCTTGCCTTGCCTGGCCCCTTCGGCAATGGTGTCGGCCACCAAGCGCAGCACCGCAGGGTGCAAAGGGTCGTACAAATGCGCCACGCTTTCATCGGCACGGTCAATGGCCAAGGTGTACTGAATCAAGTCGTTGGTGCCGATCGACAAAAAATCAAAGTGCTTCAAAAATAATTTGAGCGACAAGGCCGCCGCCGGAATTTCAATCATGGCGCCCAGCAAAACATCCCCATACGCAGCGCCTTGCTGCTGCAACTCTTGCTTGGCTTGTTCCACCAAGGCCAAGGTTTGATGAATTTCGCTGGCATGGGCCAGCATAGGAATCAACAAGTTCACGCGCCCGTGCGCAGCAGCGCGCAAGATGGCGCGCAATTGCGTCAAGAACATGGCCGGGTCCGCCAAGCTCCAGCGAATGGCGCGCAGCCCCAGCGCGGGGTTCAGGTGCGCAGCATCGTGGCGGGCTTCGTCCAACTGCTTATCAGCGCCCACATCCACGGTGCGAATCGTCACTGGCATGCCCTGCATGCCTTCAACGGCGCGTCGGTATTGCTCGAACTGTGCGTCTTCGTTGGGCAAATTGCCTTGCTGGCCCATGAACAAAAATTCACTGCGAAACAAGCCCACGCCCACAGCGCCCACTTGCAAAGCTGCGGCAGCGTCTTCAGGCATTTCAATGTTGGCCAGCAACTCTATTTTTTGGCCGTCCAAGGTTTGCGAAGGCGTATGGCGCAAGCGGCTCAGGCGCTCACGCTCCAGATCACCTTGCCGCTGCTTGAAGCCGTATTCGGCCAAGATGATTGGCGAAGGGTCAACGATGGCCACGCCCGCATCACCGTCAATGATGATCCAGTCGTCTTGCCGAATCAATTGACTCGCAGTGCGAGCGCCCACCACCGCCGGTATCCCCAAACTCCTGGCAACGATGGCGGTGTGCGATGTTTTGCCACCCACATCGGTCACAAAACCAGTGAAGACACTTTGCTTGAACTGCAGCATGTCAGCGGGCGACAAATCGTGCGCGACCAAAACCAGCGGCACGTCCATGGTGTCGCCCAAATGCAATTCTTGCTGCGGCCTAGAGTTCGGCCGTATGCGGGTCACGGGCGAGGAGCCACTCTTCATGAAATGCAAGACGCGCTCCGTGACCTGCTCCAAGTCGGCTTTGCGCTCACGCAAGTACGCGTCTTCCATCTCGTCAAATTGCCGGCCAATGACCTCCATCTGACTGCTCAATGCCCACTCGGCGTTGTACAAGCGCTCCTCGATCCAGTGTTTGACTTCGCTCGACAAACTCTGGTCTTCCAACAGCATCAAGTGCACGTCCAGCAACGCACCCAACTCGGGCGGTGCATCTTTGGACAAGTCATGCTGCAGGCGTTTGATTTCTTCAACCACCGCGTTGCGCGCTTGGCGCAATCGGTCAATTTCAGCGCCCACCTGCTCGGGCCGAATGAAATAATGCGCCACATCCACGCGGCTTGAAGCCACCAACACCGCACGCCCAATGGCAATGCCGCGTGCAACAGCAAGGCCGTGGATGCTGAAGGTCATTCGCCCTCGCCAAACTTATCGGCCATCAGGGCCAACAGGGCATCTAAGGCCTCTTGGGCTTGCTCGCCCTCGGTGTCTAGCTCGACTTGACTGCCAATGCCTGCGGCCAGCATCATCACGCCCATGATGCTTTTGGCATTGACGCGCCGATCACCTTTGCTGATCCAAACCTCGCATGGGAAACTGCCAGCCAACTTGGTGAGTTTGGCCGAAGCCCGGGCGTGCAAGCCCAGCTTATTGCTGATGATCGTGCTGGCTTGGGGCATAGCGTCCTCCTGTTTGATTTTGTGGTGCCGTACAACCGACCGGCATGATGCCTTGGGCGCCGCCGGCTTGCGCCCGTGCGGCCAAGGCATCTAAGCTTTCATGCCGATAACAAACACTGCGCAGCAGCATCGGCAAATTCACGCCGGCCAACAAGCGTGTGTCCACACCATCGTTTAATTTTTGTGCAATGTTCGAGGGCGTTGCGCCAAACACATCGCTGAGCAGCAAGACTTGTTGTGTGTTCAATTGGTTCATGGCCTCGCGTGCCAAATGCAGACTGTCCTCTGGCGACGCATTGGGCGCAATGTCCAAGGCCTGCAGGCCTGCAGCGCAATCTGGAAAGACATGCAAAGCGCACTCCCTCAAAGCCGAAGCCAAGGGTGCGTGCGCAATGATGAGAATTCCGATCATGTTCAATTATCGCGTTTTGCCCAAAGGAAATAAATGTAAGAAAAAAACGCACACATTCCAAAAATTCCGAAAGCGGCCTGAAATGCCAAAACGGCTGGCCAGCCCAGCCCTTTGAACAAATCAATGGCCAGGCCAATGCCCCACTGCACCACAAATATACCCCCGAAAACCACCAGGTTGTAGGCCGACAAGGCGCGCCCAGCCAGTGCCGCAGGAAACGCCATGCCCACTGCCGGTTGAGCCAAAGAGACAAAGGTACTGCACATGCAAAACAAGGCCAGCACCGCTGCCGTGCCATCACCAAGCGCCGGGCCAGCCGCAATCAATGCCAACAAAACCACAAAGCTGGAAGGTTGCCCCCAAGCAATCAAGCTGTTGGCACTGATGCCTTGTCGTGTCAACATCGTGGTGACCATGCCCCACAGCCAAAACGTCAACATCATCGCCAAGTTGATGCCAAACAGGCCTGTGGCCGCTTGCAAGGGGGTATAGCCTGCCACCTGCGTCATCCAGGGGCCGGCCCACAAGGTTTGCACGGCCAGCAATCCGCCGTAGCAAAAAAAGCCCATGGGAGCCATGCGCCAAAAATAAGGGTTGCGCCAGACTTGCGCGTAACCGCCACTCCCCTGTGCAATGGGGGTCGGTGGGGCTTTGGTGCTTGCATCGGCAGGCACGACCTGCCAAGCCGGCACAACAAAGTAAATCACCACCATCGACAAGGCTATCAAGCCCGCCAGGCCTGCAAACAAAGGCCGCCAGCCCAGCACCGGCATGAGCCATTGAACCGGCAAGGTTGAGGACAGCATGCCCAGGGAGCCCGTCATCAGCATCCAAGAGTTGGCGCGCAATTGGGCACCCGCATCCAACCACCGGCGGTAGCCCGTCAAGGGCGCCATCAAGCAGGCGCTGACCCCAACGCCGCATAAAACGCGCGCGGCGAACAAGCCCTGAAAACTGTCCGCCATGGCAAACGCAGCGCAGCCCAGCACCGCCACACTCAAAAAGGCCAAGATCACGTGTTTAGGGCCGTAGCGGTCCAACCACGTGCCCAGCGGCAATTGTGTGGCGGCAAAGCCCAGAAAATAGCCTCCTGCCAACAAGCCCAGGTCTTGCGCTTGCAGCTCCAGCTCCAGCGTCAAAGTGGGCGACAAGGTGGCGGTGATGGCGCGCACCAAGGTGGAAAAAAAATAAGCAAAGGCAAAGGCCAAAAAGACCCCCACCATGGGCCCGCGCGCTAGCACAGGGTGAGAAGTTGTCAAGCTCATGGCAGTGCAATGCTTTCAAAAAAAAGGTCCGCCGCTTGTGCATCCGCACGGTCCTGGTAGACCACGGCATGAAGCCAGCGCAGTGCGCTGCCCTCCACGTACGCCAGCCAAACGGCTTGCGCGGTGACCGGTTTGTTGTCAGGGCCTGTGCCTTGCGCCACCAAGCGCAGTGTGGTCAGCGCATTGCCCCGCTTGGGTGCCCAAGCCATTTCCTGCTGCGCGCTTGATCGCATATTGGCCAAGGTCGCTTGGCGCCAGCCCTGCAGCAGGGCTTGGCGGTCAGCTTGCGCTGAAACCTGGCCCGTCATGACAGCCCAGACGGCCCCTTGGGCCTCACAGCCAGCGACATTCAATTGCACATCATCGGCGCCCATCCTGACTTGACGCGAAGTGCGATCGGGTTTGCACGGCAGTTGCACTTTGAGCTCTGTGCCCTCAAGCCCAAGCTCTCGCCAATTCAATGCGGGCTGACAAGCCGTTAAGCAAAAACACAGACATATAAGCAAACAACGCATGCTGCTGATTATCAACGCCGGCGCAAGGCTTTGTTTTTGGCGACAATGGCGGTATGAACTCACTGCACGGAATTCGCATTTTGGACCTGTCCCGCGTGCTTGCGGGGCCTTGGTGCACCCAAACTTTGGCCGACTTGGGAGCCGACGTGATCAAAGTCGAACGCCCCTTGGTGGGCGACGATACGCGCCGCTGGGGGCCCCCGTTTCTCAAAGATGAGAATGGCCATGAAACTCTAGAGTCCGCATATTATTTGGGTACTAACAGAAATAAGCGCTCACTTACATGTGACATATCTCAGCCTGAAGGTCAAGCCTTGATTCGTGAATTGGTGCAGCAATGTGATGTTTTCATAGAGAATTTCAAGGTCGGCGACATGGCGCGTTACGGCTTGGACTACGCCAGCTTGAAAGCCTTGCAGCCACGCCTGGTCTACTGCAGCGTCACAGGCTTTGGACAAACTGGGCCTTACCGCGAGCGTGCCGGATACGACTACGCCGCACAAGGCATTGGCGGCTTGATGAGCATCACAGGGGAGCGTGACGACTTGGGCGGTGGCCCACAAAAAGTCGGTGTGGCGGTGGCCGATTTGTTCACTGGCATGTATGCGGCGGTGGCCATTTTGGCCGCGCTTAGGCATGTCGAAAAAACCGGCGAAGGTCAGTCCATTGACATGGCATTGCTGGACACCCAAGTGGCCATGCTGGCCAACTTGGGGGCCAATTATTTGGTCAGCGGCAAAGCGCCAGGACGGGCGGGCAACGCGCACCAAAACATCGTTCCCTATCAAGTTTTTGAAGTCAAAGCGCCTACCAGCGCCGCCCCTGGCACTCGCGATCATTTGATTTTGGCCGTTGGCAACGACAGCCAATACAGCAAGTTTTGCGCTGTGGCAGGCCGCCCCGAATTGGCAAGCGAGACAAGGTTTGTTAAAAATGCAAGCCGCGTGGCTCACCGCAGTATCTTGGTTCCGATCCTGGAAGCTTTGATGCTCACCCGCACCAAAGCCGATTGGCTGGCGGCCTTGGAGGCAGCGCAAGTGCCATGCGGAGCCATCAACAACTTTGCCGAAGTGTTTGCAGACCCCCAAGTCGGCGCGCGCAACATGATCAACACTTGGCAGCACGCCCATCAAAAAGACCTGCGCTTGGTGGCCAGCCCACTCAAGCTCAGCGCAACGCCCGTGCGCCAAGACTTTGCCCCACCCCAGTTGGGAGAGCACACACGAGTACTGCTGCAAGAATTGCTCGGTTACAGCCCAGAAAAAATAAGCGCGTTGGCACAAAAAGGAGTGCTGTGAAGGCGCAATTTTTATTGGTTCATGGCGCCTGGCTGCCCCAATCGCGCAATCTTGTCAGTCTTTTCTGAAGTTGTCGTGGCAAGATTTGCAAGAAGCGGCCGCTGGACCAAACGCTGTTTTGATCGCATCTAAATTGCCGCCCTTGGCCGTGCTGGCCAACTTGCCGACTTCTACCTGCATTTTCTCTGCCGCCTCTTTGAACTTGGCGTTGTCTTTCCAAACTTCAGGTTTAGCGCGGGTCTCGCCTTTGTCTGTGCCTTCGCCGAAGGCGGTCCAATGCAATTTGGACATGGTGGCGGCCAATTCGGCATTTTCAGCGGCGGCTTTGGCATCAAAAGGCGCACGGCCATTGACCATGGCACCGACTCGGCCAAAATGCGTGGACATCACGGTGAAGGCGGCTTTGCGATATTTAATCGCGTCTTCTGGTTTTGCAAATTGCGCAGCCGCGGGCATTGCAAGGCATACTGCCAAGGTGGACATCAGCAAATTAAGCGTTTTCTTCATGGGCATTTCCTTTTTTAAAAATGAATGATTCAAGCTCACAGTATCTCATAAAGTCAAAGCTTTAGTTTTCCAATATTCGTCTTACGCAACTCAAAGCTTAACCATGTTTCGAATTCGAATTTGGGACCTTCCCACAAGGCTTTTTCACTGGTCCTTGGCCGCGTTGGTCACGGCCATGTTCATCACAAGCAGCTTGGGTGGGGGTGCCATGGTTTGGCATATGCGCTGTGGTTACGCCATTTTTTCCCTCCTGCTTTTTCGCTTGATGTGGGGCTTTGTGGGTGGCCGTTGGTCGCGTTGGTCGAGCGCTTACATGACTTTGCGTCAACTTCCATCCATGCGGCAAAAGGGCATTCAAAAAGTGGTCTGGGCCGGGCACAGCCCCATGGGCTGGGCCTCCGTCATGCTCATGCTGAGCTTTTTGAGCTTGCAGGTGGGCACTGGTTTGTTCACCGATGATGAGATTGCTTATGCCGGCCCTCTTGTTCAATGGGTGGCCAGCAGCACCGTCAGTGCCGCCACGTATTGGCACAAGCACATTGGGAAGCTTTCCTTGCTTGCCCTGATCATGCTGCACCTGGCAGCCATTGCTTGGTACCGCTTCAAAGCCCAGCAAAATTTAATTCCCCCCATGCTCGGCGGTGACAAGGTATTGCCTGAATCGGTCAGCCCGTCCAACGACCGCCGCCGCGATTGGCTCAAAGCTTTGGCCTGCTGCTTGCTGGCCGCGGCCTGCGTGTATGCGCTGCTGCTTTGGAGCGCTGGCCTGCCCATTTCGGGCTAAACTCAAACACCTCCACTTTTTCCAAGCCCATTGAGTACCCAACACATTCGGCTGTTTACCCCGAAAACGCCAGCACATTTAGAGGCTGTCCGCACACTCTTTAACGAGTACGCGCAATCCCTGAGCGTTGATCTGTGCTTCCAAGGCTTTGAGCAAGAGTTGGCGAGCCTGCCCGGGGATTACACCCCCGACCGCGGCGCGCTGCTGCTGGCCACGGTCAAGGGTGAGGTGGCCGGTTGTTGCGCCCTGCGTCCCTTGGACAGTTCCGACTCACCCAACGCCGCCGAGATGAAACGCCTGTATGTGCGCCAAGCCTTTCGCGGCTTGGGTGTGGGGCGCCAGTTGGCCGAGGCCATTTTGGACGCGGCGCGCCAAGGCGGCTACAGCTATGTGCTGCTAGACACCTTGGACGAGATGGAAACTGCGCGCGCGCTTTATGAAGACTTGGGGTTTGAAGAGGTGCCGCCCTACTATCACAACCCCTTGGCCGGCGCGCATTACTTGCGCGTGGCCCTTTAAAGCCCAGCTTTAAGCCTTGGCCTGCGCCAGCATGGTGTCAGCGTCGCTGACTTCGAATTTGCCTGCGCCTTCGATGTTCAGCGTGGCCACTTTGCCATTTTTGACCAGCATGGAGTAGCGGTTGCTGCGCACCCCCATGCCTCGGGCTGTCAGGTCCAAGGTCAAGCCTGTGGCTTTGGCAAAGTCGGCACTGCCGTCGCCCAGCATGCGCACTTTAGTCCCGGTTTTCACATCACGCGCCCAAGCACCCATGACGAAGGCGTCATTCACGCTCAAGCACCAAATCTCGTCCACGCCAGCGGCTTTGAGCGCGTCGTGTTGTGCCACGTAGCCTGGAACGTGTTTGGCAGAGCAGGTGGGCGTGAAAGCGCCTGGCAGTGCAAACAAGGCGATGGTCTTGCCTGCACTGGCCTTGGCCACATCAACGGGGTTAGGGCCAACGCTGCAGCCATTGCCTTCGACTTCAACGAACTCGGTCAATGTGACGGCGGGAAGGGTGTCTCCGACTTTGATCATGGGGTGTCTTTCGAATGTGATGGATTAAAAAAAAACGACCCACAATTGTGGGCCGTTTTGGCCAAGCTTGCTTGCGGCGCTGCCAATTAGGCTTAAACCGCAGCAGCCTTTTCAACCAAGCGGCTGGCCACCCAGTTTTTGGTTTTGGAAATTGGCTTGCTCTCGGTGATCTCAATCACGTCGCCCAAAGCGTATTGTCCAGTTTCATCGTGTGCGTGGTACTTGCTCGATTTGGCAACAATTTTGCCGTACAAAGCATGCTTCACGCGCCGCTCAACCAACACCGTCACGGTCTTGGTGCGTTTGTCGCTGACCACCTTGCCAATCAAGGTGCGCTTGAGGGATGTTTTTGCTTCCGTCATGGTCACTCCTTATTTGGCGGCTTGCTTTTGGGCAAGAATGGTTTTGGCTCGCGCAATGCTGCGGCGAGTTTGGTGCAGTTGGTTGGTATTGCCCAACTGCTGCGTGGCTTTTTGCATGCGCAAGTTGAAATGGGCCTTTTGCAAGGCCTTGATTTCAGTGGCCAAGCCGGCGGCGTCTTTTTGGCGCAGTTCAGTCGTATTCATGTTCATCTCCTGAATTACTGGCCAATCATGCGCGCGACGAAAGTCGTGCGCAAAGGCAGTTTTGCCGCGGCCAATTTAAACGCTTCGCGGGCCAATTGCTCTGGCACGCCGACGATTTCATACAAGACCTTGCCAGGCTGAATTTCAGCCACGTAGTACTCGGGGTTGCCCTTGCCGTTACCCATCCGAACCTCTGCAGGCTTGGTGGAAATTGGCTTGTCGGGGAACACGCGAATCCAGATGCGGCCGCCCCGTTTGACGTGACGAGAAATCGCACGACGGGCTGCTTCAATCTGACGGGCCGTCAAACGGCCACGGTCGGTGGACTTCAGACCGAAATCACCAAACGCTACCGTGTTGCCACGGGTAGCGATGCCGGTGTTGCGGCCTTTTTGTTCCTTACGGAACTTTCTGCGAGCGGGTTGCAGCATGTTTACTCTCCTTTGGCACCGTCAGCTGCTGCAGCTGGCGCGGCGACTTTGCGTACGCGCTTAACGGTGGGTTTAACCTCACCTGCGGCTTCAGCAGGTTTGTCGCTGCCATCCACGGGTGCTGTGTTGGTGCCACCGGCGCGGCGCGGCGCAGCGGTGCGGCCTGGGCGATCAGCGCCTGGGCGATCTCCTGGGCGTGCATCACGGCGCGGGCCACGGGGGCGACGCTCTTCTTCTTGACGGGGCTCAGCCAATGCGGGTGCATCGCCGCGGCCCAAGGTGTCACCTTTGTAGACCCAGACTTTGACGCCGATCACACCGTAGGTGGTCTTGGCTTCTGAAGTGCCGTAGTCAATGTCCGCACGCAGTGTGTGCAAAGGCACGCGGCCTTCACGGTACCACTCGGTGCGAGCAATCTCAATGCCATTCAAACGGCCAGCCGACATGATCTTGATGCCCAAGGCACCCAGACGCATGGCGTTTTGCATGGCGCGCTTCATGGCGCGGCGGAACATGATCCGCTTTTCAAGCTGCTGTGTGATGCTGTCGGCGATCAGTTGGGCATCGATTTCGGGCTTGCGCACTTCTTCGATGTTGACGGCCACAGGCACCCCTAAGCGGGCTGCGAGTTCTTTCTTCAAGCTCTCGATGTCCTCGCCTTTTTTACCGATCACCACGCCCGGGCGTGCCGAGTAAATGGTGATGCGTGCATTTTTGGCGGGGCGCTCGATCAAAACGCGCGAAACTGCAGCGTTTTTCAACTTGGTTTTGAGGTATTCGCGCACCTTGATGTCTTCGGCCAACATGCCGGCGAAATCACGGTTGTTGGCGTACCAACGGCTGGCCCAATTGCGGCTGATCGACAAGCGAAAGCCGGTAGGATGGATTTTTTGTCCCATAGTTTTGCGAGCCCTTTCAGTTGCCAACCGTCACGTACACATGGCACGTGGGCTTGCTGATACGGTTGCCACGGCCTTTGGCGCGGGCGGTGAAACGCTTGAGCGTAGCGCCTTGCTCGACGTAGATGGTTTTCACCTTCAACTCGTCGATGTCAGCGCCATCGTTGTGTTCTGCATTGGCAATGGCGGACTCCAAAACCTTCTTCACAATCACGGCAGCTTTTTTCTGCGTGAAGGTCAAGATGTTCAAAGCTTGATCCACTTTTTTGCCACGAATCAAATCGGCGACCAGACGGCCTTTGTCGACCGACAGACGGACGCCCCTGAGGACTGCACGTGTTTCCATGGTCTTTCCTTATTTCTTCTGGACTTTTTTGTCCGCCGGGTGACCCTTGAATGTCCGGGTCAAGGCGAATTCACCCAGCTTGTGGCCAACCATTTGGTCAGTCACATAGACAGGCACGTGTTGTTTGCCGTTGTGCACAGCAATGGTCAGGCCGATGAAATCGGGCAAGACCATAGAACGACGTGACCATGTCTTGATGGGCTTTTTGTCTTTCGTGGCAACGGCTTTTTCAACCTTGGCCACGAGGTGATGGTCAACAAATGGACCTTTTTTGAGAGAGCGAGTCATTGGCTATACCCCTTACTTCTTGCGACGCGACACGATCATGACCTGCGTGCGCTTGTTGTTACGGGTACGGTAGCCTTTGGTCAGGTTACCCCATGGGTCAACTGCATGACGGCCTTCACCGGTACGGCCTTCACCACCACCGTGGGGGTGATCGACCGGGTTCATGGCAACACCGCGAACGGTTGGGCGAATGCCCATCCAGCGCTTGACACCGGCTTTGCCCAAACGGCGCAAGCTGTGCTCTTCGTTGGCCACTTCACCAATGGTGGCGCGGCATTCGATGTGGATCTTGCGCACTTCGCCCGAGCGCATACGCACCTGAGCGTAGATGCCTTCACGGGCGAGCAAGGTGGCCGAGGTGCCAGCCGAGCGGGCGATTTGCGCGCCGGCGCCTGGCTTTAACTCGATGCAGTGAATGGTCGAGCCCACAGGAATGTTGCGAATTGGCAAGGTGTTGCCTGCACGGATCGGAGCTTCCGCGCCGCTGAGCAAGGTCGCGCCAACTTCCAAACCACGCGGGGCAATGATGTAGCGGCGCTCACCGTCGGCGTAGCACACCAAAGCGATGTGCGCCGTGCGGTTAGGGTCGTACTCAATGCGCTCGACCTTGGCAGGAATCGCATCTTTGTTACGCACAAAGTCAACCACACGGTAGTGGTGCTTGTGACCGCCGCCCTTGTGACGGGTGGTGATGTGACCGTTGTTATTGCGACCAGCTTTTTGATGCTGCGCTTCAAGCAAAGGCGCATAGCCCTCGCCCTTGTGCAGGTGATCACGAGTGACCTTGACCACGCCACGTTGGCCTGGTGAGGTGGGTTTGAGTTTGATAACTGCCATGATTAAGCGGCCTCCCCTGAGAGGTTCAGCTCTTGACCGGGCATCAGCGTGACATAAGCCTTGCGAACGTTGTCGCGGCGGCCCATGGTTTTGCCAAAGCGCTTGGCCTTGCCTTTGGTGTTCACCACAGAGACGCCTTTGACCTGCACCTTGAACATCAACTGCACGGCAGCTTTGATCTCGGGCTTGGTTGCGTCTTGCAGCACTTTGAATGTGACGGAATTGGATTTCTCAGCAACCATGGTGGCTTTTTCAGACACGATGGGGGCCACCAACACAGCCATCAGACGACCTTCGTCAAACTTTTGTGTGCTCATGCGAACATCTCCTTGAGTTTGTCGATCGCGCCTTTGGTCACGAGCACTTTCTTAAAGTGCACCAATGACACGGGATCAGCGTAACGTGGCTCAACAATCAAGATGTTGATCAAGTTGCGTGAGGCCAAGTAGAGGTTTTCGTCAACTTCTTCGGCAATCACCAAGACCGAGTCCAGGTTCATGGCTTTGAATTTGGCAGCCAACTGCTTGGTTTTGGGCGACTCTACTTTAAGTGAGTCGACCACCGCCAAACGGCCTTCGCGCGCCAGTTGCGAGAAGATCGAAGCCATACCTGCGCGGTACATCTTCTTGTTGATCTTTTGTGTGAAGTTTTCATCAGGGCTGTTCGGGAAAATCCGACCACCGCCGCGCCACAAAGGCGAGGAGGTCATACCTGCACGAGCCCGGCCAGTGCCTTTTTGTTTGAAAGGTTTTTTGGTCGAGTGGTGAACTTGTTCACGGTCTTTTTGTGCGCGAGTGCCTTGACGAGCGTTGGCTTGGTAAGCCACCACGATCTGATGAATCAGATCTTCGTTGTAAGCGCGGCCGAACACGGTTTCAGGGGCTTCAAATTTTGAAGATGCCTGACCTTGGTCGTTCAGGAGTTCGAGCTGCATCAGTTCGCTCCTTTGACTTTAACGGCGGGGCGCACTGTGACGAAACCGCCTTTGGATCCGGGAATTGCGCCTTTGATCAGGAGCAAGCCACGGGCTTCATCGATGCGCACAACCGCCAAGTTCTGGGTAGTGCAAGTCTCGTCGCCCATATGGCCGGACATGCGCTTACCAGGGAACACACGGCCAGGGTCTTGCGCCATGGAGATCGAGCCGGGCACGTTGTGCGAACGGCTGTTACCGTGCGAGGCGCGCTGCGACTTGAAGTTATGACGCTTGATCGTGCCTGCAAAGCCTTTACCGATGGAGGTGCCTTGCACGTCCACTTTCTGGCCCACAGCAAACACGCTGGCCACAGGCACAGCAGCGCCAGCAGCGTACTGGGCTGCGGTATCAGCAGTCACTTTGAATTCTTGAATGATTTCGCCCGCCTCTACCCCTGCTTTGGCAAGGTGGCCGGCAATGGGCTTGGTCACGCGCGATGCTTTGCGCGAGCCGAAAGTTACCTGCAAGGCAACGTAGCCATCGTTCTCTTGGGTTTTGATCTGGGTCACGCGGTTGTTAGACACATCTACCACTGTGACGGGCACTGTGTCCCCATCATCAGTGAACAGACGCATCATGCCCACCTTGCGGCCCAGCAACCCTAGGGAGTTGCTCAGACTCATGTTTTTCTCCAAAACTTCCACCGCAGCGACTTCAATTGGCCACTGCGTTTTGACTGTGAAAGAAGGTTGATAAATCTCACCTTAAATCAAGGTGAGCCTTAAATTATAGCCCATCCGGCCATGACTGGCAAGCGGGGCGATTTTTCAAGTCTTTTTGAAGCCATTTCAGACCTCGCCAAGAAGGCCGGCAACGAATTTGCCGGCCTTCTTGGCTGGTTTTGCATCACTGCAATTTGATTTCGACGTCCACGCCAGCGGGCAGGTCGAGTTTCATCAAGGCGTCGACTGTTTTGTCAGTCGGGTCCACGATGTCCATCAAGCGCTGGTGCGTGCGAATTTCGAACTGGTCTCGGCTGGTTTTGTTGACGTGCGGCGAGCGCAGGATGTCAAAGCGCTTCATGCGGGTCGGCAGGGGCACGGGGCCCTTGACGATCGCGCCGGTGCGCTTGGCAGTGTCAACGATCTCAGCAGCAGACTGGTCGATCAGTTTGTAATCAAAGGCCTTCAGGCGAATGCGAATTTTTTGTTTTGCGGACATGCGTTTGCTCCAAACGTCGGCTTACGCCAGGATCTTGGCAACAACGCCAGCGCCAACCGTGCGGCCGCCTTCGCGAATCGCAAAGCGCAGACCTTCTTCCATGGCAATCGGGTTGATCAGCTTCACAGTGATCGAGACGTTGTCCCC